>ULKV01010180.1_pt1 | contig 12883 bp, 9 predicted proteins | sample 1951241 | NCBI WGS metagenome assembly ULKV01 (sample SAMEA4835509, study PRJEB28245) | human gut metagenome | biome: gut microbiome; material: fecal sample | place: Denmark | collected 2008
CGCAGCTATGTGTATCAGGCCATGCGCGTCACCGGTGCAGGCGACCCGCTCAAGCCCGTCAGCGAGACCCTGCCCGGCAAGCTGCCCCAGCGCAAGCTGGTGACCACCGCTGCCGCCGGTTATTCTTCCTACGGCAACCAGATCGGCCTTGCCACCGGTCAGGTGGACGAAATTTATCATCCCGGCTATGTGGCAAAGCGCATGGAGATCGGCGCCGTCGTGGGCGCTACCCCTGCTTCCCATGTGCGCCGCGAGTGCCCGGCACCCGGCGATATCATCGTGCTGCTGGGCGGCCGCACCGGCCGTGACGGCGTTGGCGGTGCTACCGGTTCCTCCAAGGCCCACAAGCTGGACAGCCTCGAGCACTGCGGTGCCGAGGTGCAGAAGGGCAATGCCCCCATCGAGCGCAAGCTGCAGCGCCTGTTCCGCCGCGAGGACGCCTGCCGCATGATCAAGCGCTGCAACGACTTCGGCGCAGGCGGCGTGTCCGTGGCCATCGGTGAGCTGGCCGACGGTTTGTACATCGACCTGAACAAGGTCACCAAGAAGTACGAAGGTCTGGACGGCACGGAGCTTGCCATCAGCGAGAGCCAGGAGCGCATGGCCGTGGCCCTTGCCCCCGAGGATGTGGACAAGTTCATTGCCCTCGCCAACGAAGAAAACCTCGAGGCTACCCCCGTGGCAAAGGTGACTGCCGAAAAGCGCCTGAACATGGTGTGGAACGGCATGTCCATCGTGAACATCAGCCGCGAGTTCCTCAACTCCAACGGTGCCGAGAAGCACCAGAAGGTGCATGTGGAAAAGGCCACGGTCTGGCAGCCCCAGTGGGAAGGCCTGACCTTCAGCCAGAAGATGAAGAACATGGTGGGCGATCTGAACATCTGCAGCAAGAAGGGCCTTTCCGAGCGGTTCGACTCCACCATCGGTGCCGCCACCGTGCTCATGCCCTTCGGCGGTGCATACCAGCTGACCCCGCAGAACGCCATGGTGGCAAAGCTGCCCGTGGACGGCGAGACCAGCACCTGCTCCGGCATGGCATGGGGCTTTAACCCCTACCTGATGAGCGCCGACCAGTATCGCGGTGCACAGATGGCCGTCATCGAGAGCGTCACCAAGCTGGTGGCTTCCGGCTTCCGCTATGAGGACGCCTATCTGACCTTCCAGGAATACTTCGAGCGTCTGGGCACCGCCCCGGAGCGCTGGGGCAAGCCGCTGGCCGCTCTGCTGGGCGCACTGGATGCCCAGATGGGCCTTGGCATCGCCTCCATCGGCGGCAAGGACAGCATGTCCGGCTCCTTTGAAAAGCTGGATGTGCCCCCGACGCTGGTGTCCTTTGCCACCGCCATCGGCAAGGCCAACAAGGTGGTCTCCACCGAGTTCAAGAAGCCGGAGAGCACCGTCGTGCTGGTGCGTCCCATCATTGACCCCGAGACCGGCTGCCCGAACTTCTTCTCCCTGAAAGCAAACTATAAGATCGTGGAGGACATGATCGAAGCCGGCATGGTGGCTTCCGCTTCCTCCGTGGGCTACGGCGGCATTGCCGAGGCCCTGTTCAAGATGGGCCTGGGCAACCACATCGGCTTCAAGATGCGTGCCGACCTTGCCACCCACGATATGTTCAAGCCCATGTACGGCTCCATCGTGCTGGAGATGGTCTCCGATGCCCCTGCCGGTGAAATTCTGGGCGAGACCACCAAGGAGTACGTCTTTGAGTCCTGCGGCGAAAAGCTGGATATGGCCGAGCTGCAGGAAATTTGGGAGCGCAAGCTGGAGCCGGTGTACCCCTACCGCAAGGCTGGCTCCACCGTGGAAAAGATCAACGGCAAGCTGACTGCGCCCGCCGCACCCAAGATCGGCGTGGCAAAGCCCAAGGTCATTATCCCGGTGTTCCCGGGCACCAACTGCGAGTACGACACCGCCAAGGCCTTTGCCCGCGCCGGTGCCGACCCTGAGATTCTGGTCATCCGCAACCTGACCCCTGCCGATGTTGCCGAGAGCTGCAAGGCCCTCGTCAAGGCCATTGATGCAAGCCAGATCGTCATGCTGCCCGGCGGTTTCTCCGGCGGCGACGAGCCGGACGGCAGCGCAAAGTTCATTGCCTCCTTCTTCCGCAACCCGGAAGTCACCGAGGCAGTGCGCCGCCTGCTGCAGCAGCGCGACGGCCTGATGCTGGGCATCTGCAACGGCTTCCAGGCACTCATCAAGCTGGGTCTGGTGCCCTACGGCGATATCCGCCCCATCACGGCCTATGACCCCACCCTGACCTTCAACACCATCGGCCGCCACCAGAGCATGCTGGTGCGCACCCGCATCGCTTCCACCGGCAGCCCGTGGCTGTCCAAGTGCGCTGTGGGCGACCAGTTCACCGTGGCCATCAGCCACGGCGAGGGCCGCTTCGTGGCCCCGCAGGAAGTGCTGGACACCCTCGTGAAGAACGGCCAGGTCGCCACCCAGTATGTGGACCTGGCAGGCGAGCCCACCATGGACCAGAGCTATAACCCCAACGGCTCGGTGCTGGCCATCGAGGGCATCACCAGCCCGGACGGCCGCGTCTTTGGCAAGATGGGTCACTCGGAGCGCAGCGGTGAGTACCTGTACAAGAACGTCACCGGCGACAAGTATCAGCCGATCTTTGAGGGCGGCGTGGACTATTTCAAGATTTGATGGTAAAATAAAGATAGCGTAACGCCAACAGGACGTTCGACTTGCCTCTCCCTTTGGGAGAGGTGCCGAACGAATGTGAGGCGGAGAGGGCGAGGACGCTGCCAAAGATGCACGGGCTCGCCCTCTCAGTCGCTTCGCGCCAGCTCCCCCAAGGGGGGAGCCAAGAGGACGCGGAGAAGTTGCCGCTATAACACGTTCAGGAGGAAACAACCAATGTCTCAGCATGATCGTTATATCAGCCCGTTTTCCACCCGCTATGCCTCGGACGAGATGCAGTATATCTTCTCCGACGACAACAAGTTCCGCACCTGGCGCCGCCTGTGGGTAGCGCTGGCCCGGGCCGAGATGAATCAGGGCCTGACCAATATCACCCCCGAGATGGTGGCAGAGCTGGAAAGCCATGTGGACGACATCAACTATGAGGTCGCCATTGAGCGCGAAAAGCTGGTGCGCCACGACGTGATGAGCCACGTCTATGCCTACGGCCAGCAGTGCCCCAAGGCAGCGGGCATCATCCATCTGGGTGCCACCAGCTGCTACGTGGGCGACAACACCGACATCATCGTGATGCGCCAGGGCCTGGAGCTGGTGCGCAAGAAGCTCATCGGCGTGCTGGCAAAGCTGGCCCGCTTCGCCGAGGAGTATAAGGACATGCCCTGCATGGCCTACACCCACTGCCAGCCTGCCCAGCCCACCACCGTGGGCAAGCGTGCTACCCTGTGGGCCAATGAACTGGTGATGGACCTCGCCGAGATCGACCACCGCCTTGCCACCCTGCAGCTGCGCGGTGTCAAGGGCACCACCGGCACCCAGGCTTCCTTCATGGAGCTGTTCAAGGGCGATGCCGAGAAAATTCGCGCCGTGGATGCATCCATCGCCAAGGAGATGGGCTTTGCCCCGGATGCCGTCATCCCGGTGTCCGGCCAGACCTACAGCCGCAAGGTGGATGCTTTTATCCTGAACGCCCTCGCCGGCATCGGCCAGAGCTGCATGAAGTTCGCAACCGACCTGCGTCTGCTGGCCAACTTCAAGGAGATGGAGGAGCCCTTTGAGAAGAACCAGATCGGTTCCTCTGCCATGCCGTATAAGCGCAACCCCATGCGCTGCGAGCGCATCTGCGCCCTGAGCCGCTACCTGATGGTGGATGTGCTGAACCCCAGCTTCACCACCGGCACCCAGTGGTTCGAGCGCACGCTGGACGACAGCGCCAACAAGCGTGTGGCCATGGCCGAGGGTTTCCTTGCCACGGACGCCATCCTGAACATCATGCTGAACGTCACCGACGGCATCGTGGTGTACCCGAAGGTGGTGCGCAGCCGTCTGATGGCGGAGCTGCCCTTCATGGCCAGCGAGAACATCATGATGCAGGCTGTGGAAAAGGGCGGCAACCGTCAGGAGCTGCACGAGCGCCTGCGCCAGCACGCCATTGCTGCAGGTAAGCAGGTCAAGGAAGAAGGCCTGCCCAACGACATGGTAGACCGCATCGCTGCCGACCCGGCCTTTGGCCTGACCAAAGAGGAGATCGTGGCGGGCCTTGTGCCGGAGAACTTCGTGGGCCGCGCACCCCAGCAGGTGGAGGAGTTCATCGCCAATGTGCTCCAGCCCATCTTTGATGCCAACCCCGATGCTGTGGAGCAGCATGCAAGTTTGAGTGTGTAAGGCCAGCGCGCCGGTAATTTCTCGCTCGGACACGAATCGGGCCATTCCATCGCCCGCCCTATTGCCTGCGGCAACAGGGTCCCACCCCAGCGGACGGTCCTCGGAGAAATAACCGGCCCACTGACCAGGTAACTGGATATCAAAGGTCGCCGCATCTGCGGCGGCCTTTTTTGCGTCCCTTGCACAAATTCTCCCATCATGTTACACTAAAACCAAACCCATACAAAAAGGAGAACCGCATCATGCGATTGGATAAATACTTAGCGGAGACGGCCCAGTGCACCCGCAGCGAGGCAAAGGCGATGCTTTCCAAAGGCCGCGTGCAGGTGAACGGTGCTGTGTGCAAAAAGGGCGACACCCAGCTGAAAGAGTCGGACACCGTGGCCGTGGACGGCAAAGTGCTGTGCTACCAGCAGTTCGTGTACCTCATGCTCAACAAGCCCGAGGGCGTGGTGAGCGCTTCCACCGATAAGCGCGACACCACGGTGGTGGACCTGGTGGGGGATGCCTACCCCCGGCGGGAGCTGTTCCCGGCCGGGCGGCTGGACAAGACCAGCACCGGCTTTGTGCTGCTGACCGATGACGGCACCTTTGCCCACGACATTCTGGCCCCGAAGCGCCATGTTGCCAAGACCTACACCGTCACCCTCGACACGCCGCTGACCGACGAGATGAAAGCAGGCTTTGCGGCGGGCGTCACCCTAGCCGACGGCACGGCCCTTTCGCCCGCCGAGGTGACGGCGCTGACCGACGACGGCCTCACCGTGCGGGTGGTGCTCAAGCAGGGCGTCTACCACCAGATCAAACGGATGTTCGGCGTGTACGGCGCGGGGGTGAACGCGCTGCACCGGGACGCCATCGGCGGCCTTGCACTGGACGAAGGGCTGGCCCCGGGGCAGTGGCGGGAGCTTTCTGCCGAAGAAGTGTCAAAAATTACCAGCTGAAGGGGCGGCCTTTTCACCCGTTTTTCAAAAAAGCAACACATTTTGCCGGTAGAATAGACAACGAGAACCACGCAAAAAGGCACTTTTTTGGCTTGAAAGTACCCCGAAAGATAATATTCACAAGAAAAAACTATCTTTTTTGTTGAAATATGTTGCAAAAGTAAATTCTTTTGTGTAAAATATAAAATGTAATGCAGCTAAATTGTTGAAAATCACAACCGGCTGCCGCTGCGGTTTGCACAAACGAGGAAAAGGGGTATCCATTATGGCCAATAGAGTATTTCAAAGCGTGATCTACCAGATGAAAGACGCGATCAACCGGGTGGTCGGCGTGGTGGATGAGACCGGCGCTGTTATTTCCTGCTCGGAGCTGAACCTGATCGGCGAGGTGCGCGAAGGCTTCATGGCGGAGCGTCTGACCGCAGGCGACCGCTTTGTGCGCGATGGCTACACCTACCAGCAGTTCTCCAGTGCCAAGCATAACGATTATGCAGTGTTCGTGGAAGGCGCAGACGAGACGGCTGGTCAGTTCGCCGCTGTGCTGTCCATCAGCCTGCAGAGCATCAAGCAGTACCACGATGAGAAGTTTGATAAATCCAACTTCATCAAGAACGTGGTGCTGGATAACATCCTGCCCGGCGATATCTACGCCAAGGCCCGCGAGCTGCACTTTGCCACCGACGTGTCCCGCGTGGTGTTCATCGTGCGCGTGACTTCCGGCGGCGACATCTCGGCCTATGATGTGGTCAGCAGCCTGTTCCCCGACAAGCAGAAGGACTTTGTGTTCAACATCAGCGAGACCGACACCGTGCTGGTGAAAGAGATCCGCAAGGGCATCGACCGCACCGACATGGAGAAGCTGGCCGCCAGCATCGTGGATACCCTGTCCGGCGAGCACTACATCAAGGCTGTCGTGGGCATCGGCACCCCCATCTCCAACGTGAAGGACCTGGCCACTTCTTTTAAGGAGGCCCAGATCGCCATGGAAGTGAGCAAGGTGTTCGACACCGAGAAGCAGATCATCCGCTACGACAACCTGGGCATTGCCCGTCTGATCTATCAGCTGCCCACCACCGTGTGCGAGATGTTCCTGCGCGAGGTGTTCAAGCAGGGCAGTATCGAAAGCCTGGATCAGGAGACCCTGTTCACCATCCAGCGCTTCTTCGAGAACAACCTGAACGTCTCCGAGACCAGCCGCGGCCTGTTTGTGCACCGCAACACGCTGGTGTATCGTCTGGAAAAGATCAAAAAGCTGACCGGCCTGGACCTGCGCGAGTTCGACGACGCTATCGTCTTCAAGGTAGCGCTGATGGTCAAAAAGTACCTGTCCAACAACCCGGCCAAATATTGATTTTCTGCCGCATCTGCTGCGGCACGGAACCGGCCGCTCGCAACCGATGCTGGCCGGTTCTTTTTTGGCGTTGGAAGCTTGACCAAATATTACGTCAGGAGTAGCAAGATCAAATGATAGACTTTGAACACGTCTCAAAGGAATATAAAAAGGGCGGGCCGCTGGCGCTGGAAGACATCAACTTCCACGTGGACGAAGGCGAGTTCGTGTTTCTGCTGGGCCATTCCGGCGCGGGCAAATCCACCCTGCTGAAGCTCATCCTGCGGGAGGAGACCCCCACCGAGGGCAAGGTGACCGTGCTGGGCAAGGACGTTGCCCGCCTGCGCCGCCATCAGGTGCCCTATCTGCGCCGTCAGATGGGCATCATCTTCCAGGATTTCCGCCTCATCCCGTCCATGACGGTGTATGAGAACGTCGCCTTTGCCATGCACGTCACCAACGTGAAGCACAAGGAGATCGCCGACCGCGTGGATTACATGCTGGAGCTGGTGCATCTGGAAGACAAGGCCAGCGCCTACCCGGACACCCTTTCCGGCGGCGAACAGCAGCGCGTGGCTGTGGCCCGCGCCCTGGCCCACAGCCCGAAGCTGGTCATCGCCGACGAGCCCACCGGCAACATCGACCCCGAGCTGAGCCTGGAGATGATGGAGCTGCTGGAGCGGGTGAGCGAGATGGGCATCACGGTGCTGGTGGTCACCCACGAGCACGACCTGGTGCGCAAGTTCCACCAGCGGGTCGTCACCCTGAAAAAGGGCCGCATCATCTCGGATGTGCCCGCCGACAAGGAAGCCATCCGTGCCCGGCCCGACCACAAAGACCGGGCGCTCTATGACGAGCCCATGGAGCTGACGCTGGAATCGGAAGAAAAGGAGGCGGCCACCGTATGATGAGACCTTCGACTTTCTGGTTCCTCACCCGGCGCGGCATCCGCAACCTGGGCAAGCATTGGGCCATGACCGTTGCCTGCATCGCTTCCCTCAGCGTCTGCATGACCCTGAACACCTTCGCAAGCCTTGCAGAGGTGAATGTGGACAGCATGGTGAACTATCTGGGCAACCAGAATGAGACCGTGGTCTACCTGGACCCGGACTGCGACGACGCAACGGCCCAGCAGGTGGGCGATACCATTGCCGCCATGGACGGCGTCACCAACGTGCAGTACGTCTCCAAGCAGGATGTGCTGGACACCTACCGCGGCTACATGCAGGACTACTCCTCCCTGTGGGATGAGTTTGAGACCGACAACCCCTTTAAGGCAAACTACCGCGTCTCCATCCGCGACCTGAGCCAGATGGAAGCCATGAGCAAAAAGCTGCAGGCCATCCCGGGTGTGTACAGCGTCACCGCCCCGGTGGAGATGACCAACGTCTTCGTGCAGATCCAGCAGTCCGTCACCCGGGTGGGCCGCGGCATCGTGCTGGTGCTGATGATCGTCAGCGTCATCACGGTGGGCAGCACCATCCGCCTGAGCGTGTTTGCCCGGCGGCGCGAGATCGAGATCATGAAGTATGTGGGTGCCACCAACGGGCTGGTCACCCTGCCCTTCGTGGTGGAAGGCCTGGCCATGGGCCTGATCTCCGGTGCGCTGACCGCAGCCGTCACCGTGGGTGCCTACTCTTATATGGTGCAGGCCTCCGACGGCCTGGGCGGTGTGTGGCAGATGATCATGGGGCAGGCGCTGGTGCCGGTGAGTGCCGTCTGGCCCACAATCCTCACCTACAGCCTGGCAGGCGGTGCCATCGTGGGTGGTCTGGGCAGCATGTTCTCCATCCGCAAGCACCTGAACGTGTAAGGAAAGGGAGCCGAACATGAAAAAAGCACGTCATGCAAAGCCGTTCCGGTTCCAGCTGACCGGCCGCAGAGCCCGGCACGCAAAGCCGGAGCCTGCGGGTACCCGCCTTGTGCGGGGCGTCAGCCTGTGCGTGGCAGCAGCCTGCCTGCTGCTCAGCGTCACGGTGTACCCCGCCTCGGCAGCCACCAGCATGTCCAGCCTGCAGAACAAGCTGGACAAGCTTTCCCAGTCCATCGACCAGCACAAAAAAGAACTTTCCGACGCCAAAAAGCAGGAGTCTGCCGCCAAGGCACTGGAAAGTGAGCTGACCGAGCGGGTGGGTATCATCCAGGATCAGATCGCCGTTCTCAGCGGCCAGATCGCCGCCGTGCAGAACAGCATCGGCGAGACCGAGCAGAAGATCAGCGGCAAGGAAGCCGAGATCACCGAAAAGGAAGGCCAGATCGCCGACAAGCAGACCGAGATCGACGGCCAGTGGAGCGATTTCAAAAAGCACATGGCCGCCATGCAGGAGCTGCGGGACGGCGGCAGCATCGCCATGCTCAGCGCGGTGAACGACCTGTATGAGCTGCTGACCTTCAATGAGGTCATGCAGGATATCTCGGTGAAGGATACCGAGATCATGGACAACATGAAGGCCGCCAAGGCCGATCTGGAAGCGGACAAGGTCCAGCTGGAAAGCGACAAGGCAGAGCTGGAAGACCAGCGCGCCGAGCTGCAGAGCCAGAAGGCAGATCTGGACGCCCAGAACAGCCAGATGAAGTCCAAGCAGAGCGAGCTGAACGGCAGCATTTCTGCCGCGCAGATGTCGGCGGCCGACGCAAAGAAGGCCCAGGCAGCGGCTCAGGCAGCCATCGAGTCCGATGAGCTGAACTATGAGGCGGTCAAAAAGCAGATCCAGCAGCTGATCGCGTCCGCTGCTTCCAGCCAGCCGCAGCTGAGCTTTACTGGCTTTGCCTGCCCGCTCAAGAGCTATACCCGCATCTCCAGCGAGTACGGCTGGCGCAAGAACCCGGTGTCCGGCGTGAACAGGCTGCACGCCGGCATCGACCTGGCGGCCGCAGGCGGCACGCCCATCTACGCAGCCGCCAGCGGCTATGTGCAGGTGGCGGGCTGGTCCAGCGGCGGCTACGGCAACTATGTCATCATCTACCACGGCAAAATGTCGGACGGCAATACCTACAGCACCCTTTACGGCCACATGAAGTCGGTGGCTACCAGTGCCGGCAAGTACGTCAAGCAGGGTGAGCTCATTGGCTATGTGGGCTCCACCGGCAACTCCACCGGCAACCATCTGCATCTGGAGGTCTGGAAGGGCGGCAGCAAGGCCAACGCTGTCAATCCGCGTGGTTATATCCCGTTCCCGCATAACTGAGTGTTGTAAGGAGTCTGGTTTTCTATGAAAGAACAAAAACAAAAGCGCTGGCTGCGCATCGGCTGCCTTGTTCTGGCGGGCGTGTTCGCGCTCTCGCTGCTGGGCAGCGTCGTCATGATGCTGCTGTACTGACAGGGAGGGGCCGAGCATGAATCGTAAGATCTCTGTGGGCATGGCGGTCACCATCGTGATCCTTGCCATGACCGTGACCTTTTCCATCACGATGCTGGTGGCCATGCGCCTGTTCGACAGCACGGTGAACAGCGTCAAGGAAAAGGAGAGCATGTACAACAAGATCGCTGAGGTGGACCGCTATGTCCGCAGCAACGATTATTACACCATCGACGAGACGATGCTGTACGACCGCCTGACCGCAGGCTACCTGCTGGGCACCGGCGACAAGTACGCCCGCTACTACACTGCCACCGCCTACACCGAGCTGATCAATATCCAGAGCGGCAAGGTCATGGGCATTGGCGTGGAGCTGGGCATGGACCAGACCGGCTACGCCCGTGTGACCAAGGTCTACGACGGCTCTCCTGCACAGGAGGCCGGCATCGCGGTGGGCGATTACATCACGGCCATCGGCGACACCGACGTCAAGAGCCTTTCCGGCGTGGATGCCGTGCAGACCCGCCTGCAGGGCGAGGCCGGCACCACCGTCACCGTCACCTGGCTGAACAGCGAGGCGGCCAGTAAGACGGCCGAGCTGACCCACTCCGGCTACAGCAGCACCACGGTGGACTACCAGGTGCTGGACAACGTGGGCTACATCAAAATTCGCCAGTTCGACGGCAGCACCCCCAGTGAGCTGGACTATGCCCTGCGTTCTCTGACCAGCAGCGGCGTCCAGAGCCTGGTGTTTGACCTGCGCGACAACGGCGGCGGCGTGCTGGACGACGCCGTCAGCTGCATCGACCTGATCGCACCGGAGGGTACCGTGGCCTATGCCGAGGATAAGAACGGCGAACGCACCGTTCTCGGCAGCAGCGACGACGAGAGCAAGATCGACCTGCCCATGGTCTGCCTGGTCAACGGCAACACTGCCAGCGCGGCAGAGCTGTTCGCCGCCAGCCTGCGCAGCATGAACGGCGCGCGCCTGGTGGGCACCACCACCATGGGCAAGGGCACCATCCAGAACAGCCCGCAGCGCCTTTCGGACGGCAGCGCCGTGAGCATCACGGTGGCAAAGCTCATCTGCGGCGACGGCACCAGCTTTGACGGCACCGGCCTGAGCGTGGATGTGGAAAAGGCCTACACCACCGAGGAAGCCGCGAACTACTACGATTACACCCCGGAGACTGACCCGCAGGTGCAGCGTGCTGTCAGCGCGGCACAGCAGCTGAGCGGCACCTCCACCCTGGGCGGCGTCATTGAGAGCGCCGCATCCTCTGAGGCGGCGGACAGTGAGGCCGCCGGTGCGGTGAGCGCTTCCAGCGAAGAAACGGCTTCTTCTGCCGCAGCGGAAGCTTCTGGTGAGGCCGCATCCAGCGCAGAGTAAGGATCGCGTAAAGCGGTACGCTGCCGATCGCCGTCCGTGCGCCCCTCTCATGAAAAGACGTTTTGGAGAGCCCCGCAGGGTGCGGCAAAACGCAAAATAAAAATAATATTTCCGCTGAAGATGCCCAGAGCGAATGCGGAGGGCATTCAAATCGTAACACCTAAAAAGGCTGCTGCAAACTCTGCAACAGCCTTTTTCTGAGAAAGGATGGCCCCCCAATGCCCGAACTGACCGACATTTCGGTGATCCGCACCCTGTGCGAAAAATACGACTTTGCCCTGTCCAAGGGCTTTGGACAGAACTTCATCATCAACCCGGGCATTCCCACCAAGATCGTGGATGCCAGCGGCGTGGATAAGCGCTACGGCGTCATCGAGATCGGCCCCGGCATCGGCGTGCTGACCAGGGAGCTGGCCAAGCGCGCGGCCAAGGTGGTGTCCATCGAGGTGGACGAGCGCCTGCCGCCGCTTCTGGCCGAGACCATGGCTGACGTGGATAATTTCAAACTGGTATTACGAGATGTATTGAAGGTGGACCTGAAAGCCCTCATTGCCGAGGAGTTCCCCGGCATGCCGGTGGCCGTGTGCGCCAACCTGCCCTACTACATCACCAGCCCCATCGTGATGAAGCTGCTGGGTGACCGCCTGCCCATCGAGAGCCTGACCGTCATGGTGCAGAAGGAAGCCGCCGACCGCCTGGCCGCTGTGCCCGGCACCCGTGCGTCCAGCGCCATCAGCTGCGCGGTGAACTACTACGCCACCTCAAAGCTCATGTTCACCGCCGCGCCGGGCAGCTTCTACCCGGCCCCGAAGGTGACCAGCGCCGTGGTGCGCATGGATATCCGCCCCACCCCCGCCGTGCAGGTGGAGGACGAGGCGGGCTACTTTGCGCTCATCCGTGCGGCTTTCGGCCAGCGCCGCAAGACCGCCGCCAACGCCATCGCCAGCGGCCTGGGCCTGCCCAAGGACGCCGTGACCGCCGCCATTGAGGCCGCGGGCTTCGACGCCCGCATCCGCCCGGAGGCCCTCACGCTGGAAGACTTTGCAAAGCTTCAGCAGGCCCTTGCCCGCTGACGGTGCGCACCGGCAACCGGGCTTTATCCGGGCCGCAGACGCTTTGCTGCGCCGGGACAGTGAAAGTTTCCGGTGAGCAGATATTGACAACCCGCCGCTTTTTTGGTATCCTATCAAAAGACCGTTCGGGTCATGCTGGTGTGGCGCAATGGCAGCGCAACTGATTTGTAATCAGTGGGTTGCAGGTTCAACTCCTGTCACCAGCTCCAAGAAAAAACGCTCAGGAACGCTGGTTCCTGAGCGTTTTTTGCTGTAAAGCGGGAAATGACGGGCCTGCGGATGGCCCGAAAGAAGGAACGCGCCAGCGCCGGTCCATGCAGGGGAAGGCCGCGGGCAGCCAAACAAACGAACGATAAGCGAACAAACGAGCCAACAAAACCGGAGCCGGGGTGCTGCCTGCCGGGCAGCGCAAAAATCTGAAAATCTGGACGAAAAATATTGACAAACTACTGAACCGGTGGTAATATATACAGGCAGTCCGCAGGACAGCAAAAAGTGAATATGGGCGTGTTCCCGAGTGGCCA
>ULKV01014266.1_pt1:0-7500 | contig 12573 bp, 8 predicted proteins | sample 1951241 | NCBI WGS metagenome assembly ULKV01 (sample SAMEA4835509, study PRJEB28245) | human gut metagenome | biome: gut microbiome; material: fecal sample | place: Denmark | collected 2008
TGCCTCAGGAGAAGGCTCCGGAGACATTCGGAATCGAGATCCCGGAGGAGGCCGGCAAGCTGATGGACCACAGGCTGACGGAGACGGATCTCGCTGCCGGTGACACACTTAAGGAAGTCGCATTACCGGAGGGGACCCGTGTTGTGATGATAAAGAGGGACGGTGAGTTGATTGTTCCTGACGGATCAGTCAAGCTCAAGGTCGGCGACAAGCTGCTTATGATTATGGGCAACCAATTTGACGAATCGGAATAATGATGTAAATTTGCAGCCCGGTCACTTCGACATGCTCAGTGACCGGGCAATTGGAATAAACCAAAATTTTTAGGAATATGAAAAGAATAGTACTTATCCGTCACGGCGAAAGCCAGTGGAACAAGGAGAACAGGTTCACCGGCTGGACCAACGTTGACCTCAGCGAGAAGGGCGTTCAGGAAGCCCTCGACGCCGGAAAGGCCCTCAAAGAGGCCGGAATCACCTTCGAAGTGGCCTACACCTCTTATCTTAAGAGAGCCATCAAGACCCTCAACAACGTCCTCGACGCTATGGATCTCGACTGGATCCCTGTGAAGAAGACCTGGAGGCTCAACGAGAAGCATTACGGAATGCTTCAGGGTCTGAACAAGGCCGAGACCGCCCAGAAGTACGGTGACGAGCAGGTGCTCATCTGGCGCCGCAGCTTCGACGTGGCTCCTCACAACCTTCCTGAGGACGATCCTAACAGCGCTACCAAGGATCCTCGCTACGCTCTCGTTCCAGACCAGTACATTCCTCGCACAGAAGCTCTTAAGAACTGCATCGAGCGTGTTATGCCTTACTGGGAGTGCGAGATCTTCCCTGCCCTCAAGCAGCACGACAACATCGTGGTTGTGGCTCACGGCAACAGCCTCCGTGGTGTCGTAAAGCACCTCAAGGGAATCTCAGACGCTGACATCGTCGGCCTGAACATCCCGACAGCGACTCCTTACGTGTTCGAGTTCGATGACGACCTCAATCTCGTGAAGGATTACTATCTGGCTGATCCTGAGGAGCTCAAGCGCAAGCAGGAGGCTGTGGCCAAGCAGGGTAAAGCTAAATAATTTTCCGACACATCCATTTGCTATCCCTCTGGAAATCTTTCAGAGGGATTTTTATGTTGTGTAGCCACTTCGGTTCAAGGGTTGGAACATTATACCCAGACAGGGGCACACACAATCATAAGCCGGCTTCTACCGTGCTTGATGACAGCGGAAAAAAGGCAAATGGCGGATTTTGCACGTTACCAAAATCCGCCATTTGATTTTTCCGCTGTCAAGTGGCTATGCTTTGGGCTTGCCGAAGCTCCACCAATACAAACAATAGATTGTAACCGAAATGTAACACGGTTGCAATCGTCCGGTAACATTTTATGGTGAATTTTGCGTTCGTAATAGAGAGAAAAGATTTATGAGTGAGATTTACCTTGTGTTTGTGGTATTCCTGTTCGTGCTGGCGGTGTTCGACCTGATGGTCGGAGTCAGCAACGACGCCGTCAACTTCCTGAACTCAGCGATAGGCGCCAAAGTGGCCAAGTTCAGGACAATCATCATCGTGGCCGCTGTCGGAGTGTTCATGGGAGCGACGATGAGCAACGGAATGATGGAAGTCGCAAGGAATGGAGTATTCCATCCGGCGATGTTCTCCCTGAAGGAGCTGATGTTCATTTTCCTCGCCGTGATGATCTCCGACGTGATCCTGCTTGACATATTCAACAACCTCGGACTGCCGACATCCACGACGGTCTCCCTTGTGTTCGAGCTGCTCGGCGGCACCACGGCATTCGTCCTCCTGAAACTGGCGAACGACACCACAGGACTGACGGTCGGCGACCTGATGAACACGGAAAAGGCACTCGGCATGATCATGGCCATATTCGTCTCCGTCGCCATCGCCTTCTTCTTCGGAATAGTCCTGCAGTACATCTCACGACTGGTCTTCACCTTCACCTACAAGAAAAACCTCAAATGGAAGATCGGACTGTTCGGCGGTGTCGCCACCACAGCCATCTTCTACTTCATGCTGTTCAAAGGCATCAAAAGCATGTCTTTCGTCACGCCGGAAATCTACGAATATATCCAAAATCACACCCTTGCCATTCTGGGAATATGCTTCCTCGCGTCAACAGCCATCATGCAGTTTCTCTATTTCTTGAAAGTCAATGTGTTCAAGATTCTGGTACTGATGGGAACTTTCGCCCTTGCGATGGCATTCGCCGGCAACGACCTCGTCAACTTCATCGGAGTGCCTCTGGCGGGATATTCCGCCTACACTGACTTTGCCGCAAGCGGAGCCTCGGACCCTTCCACCTTCATGATGTCATCCCTTGAGGGACCGGCCAAAAGTCCGATGATATTCCTTGTGGCGGCAGGCGCGGTGATGGTGTTCTCGCTCGCGACATCGAAGAAAGCCCACAACGTGATCAAGACCTCCGTGGACCTTTCCAGGCAGAGCGAGGGTGACGAGATGTTCGGCTCGTCGAAGATAGCCCGGGTTCTGGTCAGATTCTCCAACAACACCGCCAATTTCTTCCAGGATGTCGTGCCGGACAACGTCAAGGCCTGGTGCGAGAAGCGTTTCAACACCGACGAGGCCAGACTTCCGGAAGGAGCGGCGTTCGACGAGGTCAGAGCGACGGTCAATCTGGTTGTGGCAGGTCTGCTGATAGCCCTCGGAACATCCCTTAAACTACCTCTTTCAACAACTTACGTCACATTCATGGTAGCGATGGGTTCCTCTCTGGCCGACCGTGCCTGGGGCCGTGAGAGCGCCGTCTACAGAGTCACCGGCGTGGTCTCCGTCATCGGAGGCTGGTTCATCACAGCCGGAGCGGCCTTCATTCTCTGCTTCCTCGTGGCTATGCTGATGCACATCGGAGGCTTCGTCGCCGCCTGCATCATGATGGCGCTCGCGATCTTCCTGCTCATCCGCAGCAACATCCGCTACAAGAAAAAGGCGGAGGAAGAGAACGGAGACGTGACCTTCAACCAGATGATGCTCAGCACCGACAAGAGCGAGATCCTTACGCTTCTGAGCAAGCACATAGCCGACAGCCAGTCTGATTTCCTTGAATATGTCAACACAACCTTCCGCCAGATCACCGATGGCTTCATCAAGGAGGATCTCGGGATGCTGCACAAGGCTGAGAGCACCATGAGACGCAAGAGGGAGGAGCTGAAGAACAGCAGACGTAAGGAGATGATCGGGTTCCGTAAAATTGACCCGGAGGTCGCGATGGAGAAGAACACCTGGTTCCACCTCGGAAGGAACTCCTGTGAAGAGATCCTATACTGCCTGAGGCGTATCGCCGACCCTTGCGAGGAGCACGTGGACAACAACTTCGTGCCGCTGAGCAAAGAGCAGGTCAAGGAATATATCCCATTGAGGGACACGGTTCTGTTCCTCCTGAGACGCACCGAGAAGATTCTCCAGACAGATTCCTACGATGAGGTCGATGAGGTTCGCCGCGAGGCCGAGGAACTGAAGGATTGTCTTGAGAAGGCCCGTGAGGCCCAGATGCAGCGGATGCAGTCATCCAAGGAGAACATAGCTGTGGCCTACCTCTACCTGAACCTCCTTCAGGAGACCCGTGAGCTCACCAGCTCCCTCCGCCACCTCCTCCGCGCCTCCAAAGGCTTCAGGGAATAGTTAGCAGGGGTATGGTGGCACTGTGGAAGTCAATCGTCTGAATATCTTTACATTAACAAGGACATCCTCCTACATGGTGGGAGGATGTCCTTTTATCACGTTGATTATCTGTTATTTATTTCCCACGGGAGACAACAAGAATTGTCGCGCGGCGAGCCGCGTCAGAAGTGTCCTTGCCGGAATCGCCGAGAGGCTGGCGGAAAGCCCGGCTGCAATCAACTCCTTGCTTTCTCAAGTAGTCAAGAACGGTCTCGATGCGAAGCTCGCTGAGTCTCAGGTTATGCCCGCTGCCTCCGGTGGCGGAAGCCTCTCCGACAACAACAAGTTCAGTTTCTTTCATGGTCTTCAAACGTTCCGCGAAAGCGTCAAGACTGGCCTTCGCCTCTGGAAGAAGTTTGAAACTGTCATTGGAGAACTGAACGGTAAGATCCTGAAGAACCTCATTGGTGCGGCGCGCCTTAAGCCCTGCGTTTTCTTTCTCAAGGGCCTCCACCCGGGACTTCAGCGCGGCGTTCTCGGTCTTGGCAGATGCGAGAGCCTCATCCTTGGCTTTGCCGGAAGCCTCACAGTCCGCCTTGACCGCCGCCCCGGCCACGGTCATTGCGGCCAAGGCAAGCTCGGATTCACGCAACTTGCGCCCGGTGCTCCTGTAGCCGGATTTTGAGCCTAAAATATTCAGTCTCAAGACAACAGAGGCTGTGCCAATTCCTTTGGGAGCGTTGTCGCGACTGAGAAGCCGCTTGTAGTTGCCCTGAACGCCCACAGTCACAACGGGACTCACGTCAAACTCGGCGGACAGCAGCATCGGAACATAACCGACATCGTACTTATGCCTGGAGTTCACCGCGTCCAGCCAAGTGTTGATCGTCTCCTTGTACGACCCGCTCCAACGCTCGTGCCCCATCGAGATGTCGTAGGTGTTGCCACTGGCGAAAAGCCAGCCGAAACCGGCTCCCGCATAAAGGTTGAAGCGCTTGTCCTCACGATTCCGCCATAATTCCATCAAATTGAACTCTACAGTAGCGTCAGCCGCATGATAATGAGTCCACATCTTTGAATATGCAAGGCCACCGTATTGCTCTGAAAGCGTTCCATCACCGGTTGGAACATCCAAAGGCTGGAACTCGGAGAACCGCTGTTCACGGGCATATTTAGAGAAATCGTAGTTCAAACCAAGCCGGATCCAAGGACGGATGTTGAACGAGAGACCAGCTCCGATCTCCGGGAAGATATTCATACCCGGTGGAGCGTCCACGCTTGACATCCCCAGCCCGTGCACCATCGTTGCGCCGCCCTCCGCATAAAGGCTCCAGGTGGAGGTGCGGTAGGCACAGTTTCCCCGCTCCTGCGCCACCACATCAGCGAAGAGACCCGAGGACAAGGCCAACGTTATGATTGTCAAATATCTTTTCATAAGTAGCGAATGGTACTAATTATCTTCGACTATTATAAACTCTACGGAATTGTCAGGATACTGATTCGGATAATACTGTAATCCTCTAAACCCCAAAACTCCGGTTGAGGCTTTGATTGCCGTAGACTTATGAACGTACTCGATATAATCTCCATCAGGTATTCTGATTTTTCTGAAAGAGTCTGCCCCAATCATATCCTGCACTTTAAGATTCTTGCCGGCAGCTCTTTTACCTATTCCCACACGGAAAAAGTAATAAGCGCTTTTATAGACTTTTTTCATGTAATAACATATATGAGCATTTTTAGTGGTATACCACGGAGCAGTGTAACCTGGCTGAATATCAATGGCAAGAATCAATTCACTCGTTCCAAGGATAGCGTACATGATTCCGCCTGTCGACCAACGAGGCCCATAAAAGCTTGTGTCCTCGGAGTCCGAAAATGGATACTTACCAGAATCTTGTTTCCACCAAAACTTATATTTATGCGGCAAAGAGAGTGGAATCAATTCCTTAAGTGCCCTTACCACCTCATAGTTCTCGTGATTGGCATTCCAGAAAGCGGCGTCAACATACAAGTAATCATCACCGACCTCCAGAAGTTCATCCTTAGTGAAATGGTATGTCGATGCACTGTTGATCGCTTTCAGGATCAAATCCTGCTTCTCGGTAATCTTGATCAGCTCCTGGGCCAACGCCTCCCGGATGGCTTCCATTTTCGTGGTGAGGCCGGAAAGCCCGGAACCTATCGCCTCCTCGATAGCATCCAGTTTGTCGTTGGCTGTCCCGGCTGTCGCGTTCAAAGCCTCTATCGCCTTCCTAACAAGGCCGAGCGTGCTGTCTTCTCCGACAAGACCAGAATTAACCGCACCTTCAATAAGCGCAAGTTTGGCACTCAAATCCGTCGTCTGATCCTTCACAGCCTTCTCGACGGCCGCAAGTCTCTCCTCCAGAGAACCCTGAAGCGAGCCGATGGCATCCTTGACAAGTTCAATCGCCTTCGCGTTGTCGGCAAATCCGGCCTTGACCGTCCCCTCTATAAGAACCAGCTTCGCGCTAAGATCCGTCGTCTGGTCCCTCACCGCCTTCTCGACGGCCGCAAGTTTCTCCTCCAGAGAACCCTGAAGCGAGCCGATGGCATCCTTGACAAGATCAATCGCCTTCGCGTTGTCGGCAAATCCGGCCTTGACCGCCGCCTCTATAAGAACCAGCTTGGCGCTAAGATCTGTCGTCTGGTCCTTCACAGCCTTCTCAACGGCAGCAAGCTTCTCCTCCAGAGAACCCTGAAGCGAGCCGATGGCATCCTTGACAAGGTCTATAGCCTTCGCATTGTCGGCAAGACCCGCCTTGACCGTGCCTTCGATCAGCGCCAGTTTCGCGCTAAGATCCGTCGTCTGGTCCTTCACCGCCTTCTCAACGGCCGCGAGCTTCTCCTCCAGCGACCCGGAAAGCGACTCAATCGCCGCCTTCACAAGAGCCAAAGCCTGAACGTTGCTGTCAAAGCCCTCACCGGCGGTCTTCTCGATAAGAGCGAGAGCCTTCCCTATCAAGTCAAGCTTGGCGCAAAGGTCGGAAGACTGAGCCTCGATGGCCTTCTTGACAGCGTCAAGTTTCTCCGCCGTGGATATATTCATGGAATTAATCTCGCCGATCAGTTTGCCGGTCATTTCCTCGTACTTCAGGACTCCGTTCTCATAGGCCTTTGTCAAGAGTTCCATTTTCTGGGAAAGGGTCAAGGATAGGTTCCTCAAGGCCTCATCAAGAAGATTCATCTTTTCAGAGATGGTCATTGTCTGGCTCTTCATGGCGTCCTCCATGAGTTCCATTTTTTTCGAGAGAGCCAGTGTCTGGTCCTGAAGGGCCTTCACGACCTCACTGTAGTCATTCGTGATTGTTGTGGTCTGCTGAAACCTGATGTCCGGCGAGTCATACTCGCACGAAACAACCGCTGCCATCATCGCAAGGGCGGCAAGGGCGGCAAATACTTTTTTCATAAAAAAATGGATTTTGTGGCTTACGCCAGTTAATAAAAACAAATATATTGTTCCAAAAGTAATAATTTTTCTTCTATATTACAAGTGGCGACAAAAAAACGGAGAAGAGCCCCCACGCACTTACAGCAAGCCTAAGCCGCCTTAGGCAGCGTGAAGACGAACTCCAGCCCTCCGGCGATGCCTAAGCGGACAGAGATGTTGCCACGATGAAGCAGCACAGAGTTCTTGACTATCGCAAGCCCGAGACCGGTGCCTCCCATCTTGCGGGAACGTCCCTTGTCAATGCGGTAGAACCGCTCAAAAAGATGAGGAATATGCTCGGACGCCACTCCTGGGCCATTGTCAGAGAAACTGAAGGTATAGAAATCCGCGCTTTCCGACAAGACCTGCACGGTGATTGTAACCCCTTCGCCCCCGTATGCGATGGAA
>ULKV01008002.1_pt1 | contig 12550 bp, 9 predicted proteins | sample 1951241 | NCBI WGS metagenome assembly ULKV01 (sample SAMEA4835509, study PRJEB28245) | human gut metagenome | biome: gut microbiome; material: fecal sample | place: Denmark | collected 2008
AGCAGCGAGAGCAGGAACACCAGAACGCCCATGCCGCCGATCCAGTGGGTGAAGCTGCGCCAAAACAGAATGCCCTTGGGCAGATCCTCCACGGCGGGCAGGATGCTGGCACCGGTGGTGGTGAAGCCGGACACCGTCTCAAACAGGGCATCCACCGGGTTCGGGATACAGCCGGTGACCACGAAAGGCACCGCGCCCACGATGGAGATGACGATCCAGCTCAGTGAGGTGGCAGCAAAGCCCTCGCGCATATAGAACACCTTGCTGCGGGGTTTGATGCCGCGCAGCGCATAGCCCACAGCAGCACTGACCGCCGCCGTGACCAGGAACACGCCCAGCACAGACCACTCGCCGTAGAACCCGCTGGCCGCTGCCGGAAGCAGCAGCAGCGCGCCTTCGATCATGAGCACATAGCCCAGCAGGCGGAAAACGATCGCATAATTCATAGCCTGCCTCCGTCAGTTCTGGGCGGCATGGTCCACGATGTCGCGCAGGTCGTGCAGGCCATGCTCCAGCGTGACCACGATGACGTTATCGCCCACCTGGATCTGGTCGCCGCCGCGGGGGATCAGGATCCGGTCGCCGCGGGTGATGCAGCACAGCAGCAGGTTTTTCTTCAGGTGCAGCTGGCTCAGCGGCACACCGGTGGCCGCGCTCTCCTCGTGGACGGTGAACTCCAGCGCTTCCACGCGGTCGTCCAGGATGCGGTACAGGGTCTTGATGTTGCTGCCCGCCTCGTTCTGCAGTGCGCGCACATACTGCACGATGTAATCGCAGGTCATGTACTTGGGGTACACCACGCTGCCCAGGTCCAGCCCGGCCAGAATGTCGTCGAACTCCAGACGGTTCACCTTGGTGACCAGCTTGCCGTGAGAGTGCTTTTTGGCAAACAGGGTCAGCAGCACGTTCTCCTCGTCGATGTTGGTCAGGGCCACAAAGGCTTCGGTGGACTCCATACCCTCGGAGAGCAGGAACTCGCGGTTGGAGCCGTCTTCGTTCAGAATTTGCGCGCCGGGCAGCTGTTCCGCCAGCTCGGTGCAGCGGTCGGCGTCGCGCTCCACGATGCGCACGCGGACGTGGTTTTCCAGCAGTTCCTGGCTCAGGTAGAACGCGATGGCACCGCCGCCCACGATGAGGGCGTTGCGCACCGGGCGCACCGGCAGACCGATGCGCTGAAAGAACTCATGGGCGTTCTCCTGCGTGGCAAGGAAGGTGACCTGATCTCCGCTGCGCAGCACGAAGTTACCGTTGGGGATGATCACGTCGCCGCTGCGCTCCACCGCGCACACCAGGATATCGCTTTTCAGCCGGGTGGGGATCTCGCGGATGGCCACGCCGTCCAGCGCCTGGGTGCCGTTCAGGGCAAACTTGATCAGGCGCACGCGCCCGCCCGCAAAGGTGTCGATCTTGCTGGCCCCCGGGAACCGCAGCAGATGGGAGATCTCCTTGGCGGCCGCCATTTCCGGGTTGATGATGGCCGAGATGCCGATCTGCTTTTTGATAAAGTCCAGCTCATGGCTGTAGGACGGGTTGCGCACGCGGGCAATGGCGTGGCAGTGGCCCGCCTTTTTTGCGAACATGCAGCACAGCAGGTTCAGCTCGTCCGAGCCGGTCACCGCAATGAACACGTCCGCATCCTCAATGCCCGCTTCCGCCAGCGTGGTGATGGAAGAACCGTTACCCACGATGCCCAGCACATCGTAGCTTTCCGTCAAATGTTCCACACGGGCTTTGTTGGTGTCCACGATGGTCACATTGTGGCCTTCCTCGCTGAGCTGCCGCGCCAGCGCCGTGCCGACCTTGCCGCCGCCCACCAGAATGATCTTCATAACAAGTCCTTTCTCCTTCCGTGTCCCTTCGCCGGGACCGCATGAATGCAATCTAGTATATCACATCAAGAGACAAAGTTCCACTCTTTTCCACGATAAGCAACAAAAAACTGGCAAAAGACACAAAAAGCCCCGGAGCAGGACGGCCCCGGAACCTTTTTGTTCAAAATCAGTAGCGTTCCACGCCGTCTTTGGTCACCAGCGCGTACACCAGCGGGGCTTCCTCCGGCTTTTCGCTGCCGTAGACAAGGCCGCTGCGGTACTCCTCGGCGGCTGCGGCAAACTTATCCGCCGCGCCGTAGAAGGTGGCAAGGCTCTCGCCCTTGTGCACATAGTCACCGCGCTTTTTGTGCAGGGTGATGCCGGCGGCAAAGTCCAGCGGGTCGCCCTTCTTCTGGCGGCCTGCACCCAGCAGCACGCTGGCCGAGCCGATCTTCTCGGCGTCGTTCGCCACAATGTAGCCGTCCTGCTCGGCCAGCAGCTCAAAGCTGGCCGCGGGCTTTTCAAACAGGCTGTAGTCGTCCAGCACGCGGGTGTCGCCGCCCTGGGCCGCGAACATCTCCTTGCACTTTGCAAAGGCGGACCCGTCCGCGATGACGGCCTTGGCCAGGACACGGCACTGCTCCGGCGTGCCCTTGTCAGCCAGCACCAGCATGTTCGTTGCCAGCTGCAGGCACACCTCGGTCAGGTCGGCCGGGCCGTGACCTTTGAGCACGTCCATGCTCTCCATCACTTCCAGGCTGTTGCCGATGTTGTGGCCCAGCGGGGTGTCCATATCGGTGATCATGGCGGCCACGCGGCGGCCGTGGTGGGTGCCGATGGAGACCATGAGCTTTGCCAGCTCAATGCTCTGGTCCACGGTCTTCATGAACGCGCCAGTGCCGGTGGTCACATCCAGCAGGATGGCATCCGAACCGGAGGCCAGCTTCTTGGACATGATGCTGGACGCAATGAGCGGGATGCAGCTGACTGTGGCGGTGACGTCGCGCAGGGCGTACATCTTTTTATCTGCGATGGCAATGCCCTCGCTCTGGCCGATGACCGAAAGGCCGATCTTGTTCACCTGGGCAAAGAATTCCTCCTGCGAGAGGGCGGTCTTTGTGCCGGGAACGCTCTCCATTTTATCAATGGTGCCGCCGGTGTGGCCCAGGCCACGGCCGCTCATCTTGGCGATCTTCACGCCGCAGGCCGCCACGATGGGTGCAATGACCAGCGTGGTCTTGTCGCCCACGCCGCCGGTGGAGTGCTTGTCCACCTTGATGCCCGGGATGGGCGAAAGGTCCACCATCACGCCGCTGTGGGCCATCACGTCGGTAAGCTCTGCCGTCTCTTCGTCGGTCATGCCGCGCAGGTACACAGCCATCATCCAGGCAGCCATCTGATAATCGGCCACCTCACCGGACACATAACCGTTGACGATGCTCTCCAGCTCTTCACGGCTGTGGGTGCCGCCGTCGCGTTTTTTGGCGATCAGATCATAAATGCGCATAACTTCACGCTCCTGTCGAAATAGTATGACATTGTAGTCTCAGTATAGCAAAATTCCAGTCAAAAGCAAGGTTTTTTCTGTAACTTTTGCCCATTTTTTAAGCAAAAAGGCGCAGCTGCCCGAAAAAGCAGCTGCGCCTGTGAGGTTTGCGGAGAAACGCCCCGGATCAGCGGGAACCCTTGTCGTAGGGGATGCCCTCTGCCTTGGGGGCCATGCTGTTCTTGGACGTGAAGGCCAGAATGACCATGGACGCCACGAACGGCATCATATTATAGATGTTGCTGGACCAGTGCAGCTGTGCCAGGAAGGTGGAGTCTGCAATGTTGGCCAGGCTCTTGAACACGGCAAAGAACATGGCAGCCCCAAAGATGTTGAAGGGCTTCCACTGGCCGAAGATCATAACGGCCAGGGCCAGGAAGCCTGCACCGGCCACGCCCACCTCAAAGTTCCAGGTCTGCACCGGGGGCACGATGTAAGCCATGCCGCCAATGGCACCCAGGGCACCGGAGAGCAGCACACCAGCGTAGCGCATCTTGTAGACATTGATGCCCACCGAGTCGGCTGCCTGGGGATGCTCGCCGCAGGCCCGCAGACGCAGGCCGAAGCGGGTCTTGTACAGCACCACATAGCTGATGATCAGCAGGATGATGCCCAGCGGAACAAAGACGCTCAGCTCCAGCCCGCCGATGCTGAACAGGAAGGGCTTATTGGAATAGTTCAGCTTGGCGCTGCCGCTGTCGCTGAAGTATTTGGCGATGACCACGGCAATGGCGGTGGCCAGCAGGTTCAGGGCTGTGCCGCCGATGGTCTGGTCCGCCTTCAGGTTGATGGAGGCAAAGGCCAGCAGCAGGCTGTACACCATGCCAGCCAGGGCCGCCGCCAGAATGGTGAGCAGCACCACCAGGAAGGGAGACATGTCGGCGGGCAGCAGGGTCAGGGTAAGCACACCTGCCACACCGCCGATGACCATGATGCCTTCCAGCGCGATGTTGATGATGCCGGAGTGTTCACTGAACATACCGCCCAGTGCCACCAGCATCAGCACGATGCCATACAGCAGCGTATATTTGATCAGAAGCAGCATATCACTTGCCCTCCTTCTTGGTTTCGGTCTTGGCCGGAGCAGGCTCTGCGTTCACATTGGTCTTGTCGGCATTCTTGAACAGCAGGCCGTGGATCTTGCCGCGGAACAGCATGGAGAATGCGCACAGATAGATGATGATACCGCTGATCAGGTCCGAGATCTCCGTGGGGTAATACTTGGTGGACAGGAACGAGCCGCCCACCGAGATGTGCGAGATGAACAGTGCCGAGAAGATGGTGCCGATGGGGTTGGAGCTTGCCAGCAGAGCAACGGAAATGCCGTTGAAGCCCATGGCCGGCAGGCTGGTGGAGTTCAGCGGGTTCCACTGGGACACGTTGGACAGGTAGTACAGGCCCGCACCAAAACCGGCCAGTGCACCGGCAATGGCCATGGAGAGGATGATGTTCTTCTTCTCGTTGATACCGGCATAGCGGGCAGCGCTCTTGTTCAGGCCGACGGCCTTGAGCTCATAGCCGAAGGTGGTCTTGTTCAGCACCACCCAGATCAGGATGGCCACCGCCGCTGCCAGGAAGATGGCAATGGTGGTGCTGTTGGTCTGGAACATCTTGTTCAGGCCGAAATCCGGGATGATGGACTGGGCAAAGGCCGGGTTCTTGCTCAGGTTCAGGGTGCGGGTGTTGCGCACATCGTACATGGGGCCGGTGCCGTTCTGGTAAATGAGCTCATTCACCAGATACAGGCCGATCCAGTTGAACATGATGGAGGTAATGACCTCGTTGATGTTGAAGTAGGCTTTGAAGAAGCCGGGGATCGCGCCCCAGATGCCGCCCAGGATGGTAGCGGCGATCAGGCAGACGAACCAGGGCATCTTGAGCATGATGGCACAGTACAGGGCACCGAACGCACCCAGCGTGTACTGGCCGGCTGCGCCGATGTTGAACAGGCCGGTCTTAAAGGCAAACGCCACAGACAGGCCGGTCATGATCAGGGGGGCTGCATTGGCCAGCTCCTTGCCGACGCCGTAGGGTGCGTCATGGAAGCCGCCCTTCAGGATGCGCACGAAGCCATCGGCCCATGCGTGGGCCGGGTTGATGGCCAGCAGCACCAGAAAGCCCACGAACAGGCCGATCAGGATGCACAGCAGAGCCGCCAGCACACTGGTGATGGAGCTGTTGAGGCTGCTGTGGGAAAGTTTCTTCTTGTTCATGTGTTATTTGCTCTCCTTTCCCTGCTTGCGTGCACCGGCCATATACAGGCCCAGCTCCTGCACGGTGGTGGTCTTGGGATCAAACTCGCCCACGATCTCGCCCTCGTACATCACAAGGATGCGGTCAGACAGGTTCATCACCTCGTCCAGTTCCAGGCTGACCAGCAGCACGGCCTTGCCCTTGTCGCGCTCGGCCACGATCTGGCTGTGGATATACTCAATGGCACCCACGTCCAGGCCGCGGGTGGGCTGCACGGCGATCAGCAGCTTGGGGTCCTTGTCGATCTCGCGGGCGATGATGGCCTTCTGCTGGTTGCCGCCGGACATGCTGCGCACGATGGTGGAGCTGCCCTGGCCGCTGCGCACGTCGTACTGTGCGATCAGCTTATCAGAATACTCCCGCACCTTGTCGGCACGGATGAAGCCGCCCTTCTGGAACTCGGGCTGCCAGTAGCGCTGCAGCACCATGTTGTTCTCCAGGCTGTAGTCCAGCACCAGGCCGTGCTTGTGGCGGTCCTCCGGGATGTGGCCCATGCCGTCCTTGGAGCGCTGACGGATGGAAGCATGGGTGATGTCCTGCCCGTCCAGCGTGATCTTGCCGTGGGTCAGCTTTTCCAGGCCGGTCAGACCATAGATGAACTCGGTCTGGCCGTTGCCCTCGATGCCTGCCAGGCAGACGATCTCACCGGCGTGCACCTGGAAGGACACATCTTTCACCGAGTCCTTCTTGCGCTGGCTGTTGTGCATGGTGACGTTTTCCACGTCCAGCACCACCTTGCCGGGGTTTGCGGGCTTCTTGTTCACCTGCAGCTGCACGTCGCGGCCCACCATCATGCGGGAAAGTTCTTCCTTGGTGGTGTCCTTGATGTCCACGGTGCCCATGTATTTGCCCTTGCGCAGCACGGTGCAGCGGTCGGCCACGGCCATGATCTCGTTCAGCTTGTGGGTGATGAACAGGATGGACTTGCCCTCCTTCTTGAACCCGCGCATGATCTCCATCAGCTCGTCGATCTCCTGCGGGGTCAGCACAGCGGTGGGCTCGTCAAAGATCAGGATCTCGTTGTCGCGGTACAGCATCTTCAAAATCTCCACGCGCTGCTGCATACCAACCGAGATATCGCTGATGAGCGCGTCCGGGTCCACGCGCAGGCCATACTTCTCGCTCAGGGCCATGACCTTCTTGCGGGCCTCGGCCTTCTGCAAAAAGCCCATCTTATTGGGCTCCACGCCCAGAATGATGTTGTCCAGAACGCTGAAGCACTCCACCAGCTTGAAGTGCTGGTGCACCATGCCGATGCCCAGAGCATTCGCATCGTTGGGGTTGCGGATGGCGACCTCCTTGCCGTTCTTGCGGATCTGACCAGCTTCCGGCTGGTACAGGCCGAACAGCACGCTCATCAGCGTACTTTTGCCGGCGCCGTTCTCGCCCAGCAGGGCGTGTACCTCGCCTTTGCGCAGCTGCAGGGTGATATCATCGTTTGCCTTGATACCAGGGAATTCCTTGGTAATGTGGAGCATCTCAATCACAAAATCCTCTGCCAATCTGCTCACTCTCCTTTCGTGCCATAGCGACACCTATACTATTCTATCTTTCATTATACCTGATTTTCGACAGTTTGCACACGACTTTTTTCACTTTTGGCAAAAAGTACAGAGAATAGTATTACTTTTGCAGCATTCTGGCGGAATCTTCCTGCATTTTTGCTGTTTTCCTGCTGTTGCCAAAGCCATACATACAAAAACAGGGTGCTCCTGCCTGTTGGAGCACCCTGTTCTGAAAGGGACATATAATTCATTGGCAGGCAAGCCTGCCGCCGGATAACAGAATGTTTGTGCTGTGCTTACTGGATGTAGTTGACAGTGGTGAACTCGCTGACGGTGGGCTTGGTCGCGTCGTCGGAGCTGTTGTCCACAGTGATCTCGCCATTCTTGATCTTGTCCTTGACTTCCTCGTACTCGTCCTTGGTGAAGGTCTCGAAGTTCCAGCTGTCGTCTGCGGTGGGCAGGCCGATGTAATCGCCATCCTCCAGACCGAAGTTGCCGTTGGAAGCAGCGATCTCGCTCCAGTCACCGGCCTCGATGTCAGCCAGAGCGGTGTTGACAGCCTCAGACAGACCCTTCATGGCAGAGGTGATGAACGGGTTGTAAGCATAGGTGCCGTCAGCCACGCCATTTGCACCGATGTAGTTCTGGTCAACGTCAACGCCGATGACATAGCCGTTGTTCTTCAGAGCAGCTTCCACAGCGGAGGTGTAGATGCCGCCGCCGCAGGCAAACACGACCTGCGTGCCGTTGGAGTACCAGCCCTCCATACGGGAGGTGATGTTGGCATCGCCGTAGAACTGGCCGCCGTAGAAGTAGTTGATCTCGATGTTCTGGCCCAGCTCCTGTGCGGCAGCATCAGCGCCCTGCACGAAGCCGTAGCCGTAACGGATGACAGCGGGAACGGCCATGCCGCCCAGGAAGCCCAGCTTGGTCTTGCCGTCCTTGGTGATGGCGTAGCCTGCCATGTAGCCTGCCTGCTCCTCCTTGAAGGTGATGCAGTAGCAGTTAGCGGGGATGCTGTCGGTGCCGATGTCAAACTGAGTCACGTCGATGGCGATGAACTTGACATCGGGGTACTGGTCAGCAGCCCATGCCAGAGAAGCACCGTACAGGTAGCCGACGCAGACGATGACGTCAGCGCCGTCGTTGACAGCCTGGCGGATCATGGTCTCGCGGTCCTCGTCGGAAGCGTCGGACTCGGGGATGTAGTACTGGCAGTCATCGCCCATGTAGCCGGAAACTGCGCTCCAGCATGCCTGGTTGAAGCTCTCGTCGTCGATCGTGCCGGTATCGCAGGTCAGAGCGACCTTGACGATCTTCTCGCCGCCCTCAGCAGCGGAGGAAGCGGTGGAAGCAGCAGCGGAAGAAGCGGTGCTGGTGGAAGAAGCGGAAGAACCGCCACAAGCGGTCAGGGCAGCGGCGGCGGCAGCAACACCAGCCACAGCCAGGAAATTACGACGAGAAATCTTCATAAGAAAGTCTCCTTTTTTTCGATCATGATGTGTCTGTCAGAACATGCCTGTAAAATGCAGGCACTGACACATTTACTGGCTCAAGTATAGCGGGAAGATGTGTGAGATGCAAGCACTTTTCGATTACAAAACATTTACAATATCTTTGTAAAATTCTTCAAAAAGTATTACTTTTGTGCATTTTCTGCACCTTCTGTTTTGTGCCGGACGCCGTTTTATTTTTCCACGGCGGCATTTCCGGCCACATTGGAAGGCCCGAACCCAAAGGGCAACAGCTCGTCCATGCTGCGCTCGATGAAATCCTCCGGCGTTTTTGCCATGATGACGTTCAGCTCCGGCCCGCCGAACTCGAACAGGGCCTGGCGGCATACCCCGCAGGGCGAGGTGATCTGCCTGTTCACCTCACCGCGGCGGCTGCCTACAACGGCAATATCGGTGAACTCGGTCACGCCCTCGGCCACAGCTTTGAACAGAGCCGTGCGCTCAGCGCAGCTGGTGGGGGTGAAGGCGGCGTTCTCCACGTTGCAGCCGGTAAAGATGCGGCCGTCCTTGGCACGCAGGGCGGCGCCCACCATGAAATCGCTGTAGGGCACATAGGCCTTTTCCCGGGCGGCCAGCGCCATGCGGATGAGCTCCTTCTTTTCTTCCAGGGTCAGGTTCGTCATTGTATTTACCTCCTTTATATGGTGCGAAAACAGCGCGGCCAGCCCTTTTGCAGGCGAACCGCGCTGAATGTTCTGTTCTGGGCTTTAATATTCCGCGCCCAGTGCCACCTTCATCATGTCGGTAAAGCTTTTCTGGCGCTGCTCGGCCGTGGTGATCTCCGGGGAGACGAAGCTGTCCGAGATGGTCAGCAGGCAGGCGGCGTTCTTGCCCAGCACCTGCGCATTGGCAAACAGAGCGTAGCTCTCCATCTCCACGCACAGGCAGCCGCGCTCGTCGCGCAGCTTTTCCCAGTAGGTGGGCTTTGCATCGGAGGGCTGGCGGTAGAACACGTCCGAAGAATGGATGTTGCCTTCGATCAGCGGGATGCCCTGCTTGGCAGCGGAAGCACGCAGCTTGTCGTTCAGGCTCTGGCTGGGGAAAGAGATGTCCTTGTCGTAGCCGCTCTGCACCTTTGCATAGTTCGACTCACTCACCGCGCCGGTGGCCAGCACGGTGTCGAACAGCTTGGCCTTGTCGGTGTAGCTGCCGGCAGAACCGATGCGGATGATGTTGTCCACATCGTAGAACTTGAACAGCTCATAGGAATAGATGCCGATGGACGGCATGCCCATGCCGCTGCCCATCACGCTGATGGGGCGGCCTTCATAGGTACCGGTAAAGCCCAGCATGCCGCGCACGCCGGTCACCTGACGGACATCCTGCAGGAAGGTGTCGGCAATGAATTTTGCGCGCAGCGGATCGCCCGGCATGAGGACGGTCTTGGCGAAATCGCCCTTTTCGGCGGCGTTGTGAGGGGTAGACATAAGATCATCTCTCCTTTTTGATTGTAGATACAGCAGATGGGCTTTCTCTTGCGAAAAAGCCCTCTGCACCGTTCCTTATTTATACTTTCTGCGGTTGAACACGTTCTGCGGGGCGATGTAGCTGCCGTTGCGGCGGATCTCGAAGTGGCAGTGGTTGCCGCTGGAGCGGCCGGTGCTGCCCACATAGCCGATGAGCTGACCCTGCTTGACCGACTGACCGGCCCTGACCACCAGCGACAGGCAGTGGGCGTACACGGTGGTGTAGCCGTTGCCGTGGTTGATGATGATGGAGTTGCCATAGCCTGTGCCCGCACCGGCACGATTGTAGCCGGATTTGGTCACCGTACCGCCTGCCGAAGCGTAAATAGGCGTACCGGCTGCGGCGCAGATATCCACGCCCTTGTGGCTGCCGCCGTACCAGCGGGAGCAGTTCCGGTAGCCGGGCACCGGCCAGATAAACTGACCGCTGCCGGTGATGTAGCTGGTGCTGCTGGTCACCTTCTTGGTGCCCACCACGATCTGTTCCGTGACAGGCTCCTTGATGACCGTCGTCTCCAGGATCTGCTGCGAGAGCTGCACGCCGTCGGTGTTGTAGACGCGCTGCGCTGTCACGCTGCGGATGCCGTTCTCGCCGGTCTGGGTGGTCTTCTTCGTGCCCACCGTGTATTCACTGGATTTGGTCGTCTCGGTGGTGTAGGGGATCTCCTCCTGCCAGGTCTCGATCTTGGTGATGCGGATTTCCAGCATCGCCTCCTGTTTGGTAACGATCAGTTCATCGCCCGCCTGGATGTTGGAGGTCTCGGTCAGGGCCGCGCCCTTGAAGTTGGTGTTCAGGTCGCACAGCTCACGGAAGGTCAAATCATTCTTCTGCGCGATGCTCCACAGGGTGTCACCGGCCTGCACCGTATAAATTTTTTCCTGCTGCTGCACACCGGAAAGTTCGTTCTCCACCTCAGCTTCGTCCTGGAAGCTCTCGTTGAAGTAGATGCCGTTTTCCAGCGTGACATCCTTGTTGAAGCCCACGGTCACATTGGGATTCTCCGGGTCTTCGTAGGGCTCCAGCAGGCTGCTGAGATAGCTCTGCAGGCTGGTGCCGTCGCTGCACACGGCGGTCAGCTCACCGTCCAGATACAGTGCTGTGCCTTCGCTGATCTCGTCGCTGGCGCTTTTCAGGATGGCGTCGGCCATCTCGTTCTCGTCCATGGTCTTGTGGGCCACGGTCACCGTGTAGGTAGGCTCCACGGTCCACTGGGTCTTGTCGGTGCCGGCGTAGCTGATACGCTCCTGCACCGCCTCGCGGGCTGAGTTGAACACATCTTCGTTGGCCACATAGCCCACGGCCTCGCCGTTCACCTGCACTTCCAGCGCATAGGGCTGACGGATGGTGTTGTTGAACACCGTGACCATGACTGCCAGTGCACACACCGGCAGGATGTACATTGCCATGCGGGGCAGGGTCTTCAGGTTGCGCCGCACACCGCTGGTGAGGTAATGGAAGCTGGCGCGGAAGGCGGCTGCGATGCCCTGTGCCTTGCGCACCCGGTGCGCGTGCACCACCAGTGCTCCGCAGCCGCGGAAGAACAGCACGATGGGCCCGAACAGGTCCCGGAACACCTGTGCCGCCCCGGGGAAGGCCATAGCGGCAAGGTTTGCCAGCAGTTCCCGCCCGGCGTTCCATGCGTGGACGGCTGCGCGCCGGATGCCGCGCCCCGCCCGGACAAAAACATACTCGGTCGAGAAGCCCAGCGCATACAGCGCCTCACCGATCGCGGGTACGACCGGGTTGCTGGAAAGCTTCCGGCTCAGGTCGCTCACATGGCTCTGGGTCTTACGGCGCAGCCGGTGCCGGTGCAGAAGCCCGATGCACTGCAGCTGTGCCCAAAGGGAGCGAAGCTTCTGTCCGCGCTTGGGTTTTGAGGGCGCGGGGCTCTGCTGCTCCTGTGTCTTATCTTCGATCAAAAGGGTTTTCTCCTTCCTTGCCGCCTGCGGCACACCACCATGTGCACCCGTTGCCCAAAAGCCAGCGGCTGTATGAAACGTGCAGACAGCCTTCAGCACGCGTCTGCACGGAATACTCTTATTTTATTATACACCCTGCACGCATTGAAACAAGCATTGTCACAAAATTTGGGCGGTTCTTTCACTTACTTTTCACGAAAAGCTGCGCCATATCCGGCGGCAGCGGGCTTTCCGCCGTGATGGTCTGCCAGTTCTTTCCAGTCATCGGCAGTTCCACCCGGATGCCGTCCGGCAGCGGCGTGCACACCGGCACCCGGAAGGTCTGCTTTGCGCAGTGCAGCGCCTGCCGCCCGATGCGCACCCGGCTGCCGCCGTAGAGGTCATCCCCGGCCAGCGGGTGGCCGATGGACGCAAAGTGCACCCGGGTCTGATGGGTACGGCCGGTCACCGGCACGCAAGCGGCAAGGCTCAGGCCGTCCTGCACCTTTATAATAGTATACTCGGTGCGGCTGGGCTTGCCCTCCGGGGTCACGCA
>ULKV01012075.1_pt1 | contig 12287 bp, 9 predicted proteins | sample 1951241 | NCBI WGS metagenome assembly ULKV01 (sample SAMEA4835509, study PRJEB28245) | human gut metagenome | biome: gut microbiome; material: fecal sample | place: Denmark | collected 2008
TAGAATCTAACTTTGTGTAAATTTTGGTAAAGCCCCATTTTGCCAACTTGCTATGACCTGTATTCATCATTTTTACCATTATCTTCCCACCGAATCCTTGTGGCTTCCGTGTATTTTCAAAAAATCCCATATTTACCTCCTATTATTCACTATAATGTATTGTTCTATTTGTTGATTATTCCTTTGTTTTACTATGTGGATGACCGTTTTACGACCATACGCGTTTAATAAAAATTTTTATTTCGGTTTTTTGCGTCGTTCTTTACAACCGACGGTAAAGCCGAATATTTTTTCCGTTCGAACGCTATTGCCTCCGTCTAATCAAACCGAACGATTTCTGATTTTCTTCACGTTTTTATTCATCAAATGTCTGCCTATCCTTTCAAACGCAAATTTTTTGATGCCTCTTATTTTTTGGCTATGCTCTTTCAGCATGGAATCGGGATCGGGATACACGCCGAAATCCGTCGTTATTCCCGCGCTTTGAATATAGGTGTCGCAATCGTCGAAGTACAACGTGGGATTGTCAAAATCCTTGACCGCAACGCCGTAGCCCACAAAAGAGCCGTCTGCATTTGCCTTGACGACTTTGCGCAAGCCTTGAAGATAGGCTTTGTCAAGAATAAAGCCTTCGAGGTTGTACCACTTCCCTCCGCACTTGACTTCAACCCAGCTGTGCAAAACGTCGCGCGGGGCTTTTTTGTACACGAAACCCGTCATTGCGCCCTTTTGCAAAATTTTATCGATGTAAAAGCAATGTATGCGACACTCGACGTTGCAAGCGCGCAAAAGCGCCATAAACAACGTGCCCTTGGTGTTGCACTGTCCGTAGCCGTCTTGAAGCACCTTCGAGGCTGGGATATTGTCGCTCACGTTGTAGCCGAAAAGGATTTCGTCTTTGACGAAGTTGTATATCTCGACGACTTTTTCCTTTTCGTCGAGACGGTTCCATCCTCTCTGCTTCACGAGCGATTTTACGTTTGCCGACGAAAAGTCGAGCATGGCGGTTTCTTTCAAATTGTCATTCATAAACACCTCGCATGTTTGTTACAATCATATTCTAAACGTGCACGCGCATAAAGTCAATAAAATATGAAATATTTTTCACATTTTGTTTTCGCATAAATTTTCCGAAAAATTTGTCGAAAAATATATCAAAATAATTGACATAGCGTTTGCGAATATATATAATCGATTTTGATAAATAAGTTTAGTTTTGCTAAACTTTTTGTTAAAAAATGCAAAACCTATTAAACACGCGGTCGATTTTGCCTAAACCGACGCAAAAGTTTAGTCAGTCTAAACGAAAAGTACGATGTGTGTACTGTTTTTGCATTTAAGGAGTTTGTATGGAACTTGGCACGAAAATCAAGAGGTTGCGCCTTCAAAACAACCTCACGCAAGAGGAACTTGCCGACAGATGCGAATTGACCAAAGGTTATATCTCGCAACTGGAAAACGAGCTGACTTCACCGTCCATAACGACGCTAGAAGATATACTCAATGCACTTGGCACTACGTTTGCGGACTTTTTCAAGGACGAAAAGGAAGAAAAGGTGGTGTTCACCGAAGCGGAGTTTATCGAAAAAGTGGCGGACACGCACAAAATCGAATGGCTTGTGCCAAATGCGCAAAAGAACGAGATGGAACCCATCCGCGTGACCGTCGAACCGCATACTACTCTCGAAGAGGACGTACCGCACGAGGGCGAGGAATTCGGATACGTGATTTCGGGCAGAGTGTGGTTGCACATAGGGCAAGCGGCGTACTGTGTGAAAAAAGGCGAAGTGTTTTACTTCACGTCGGACAAACCTCACCGCCTTGAAAACCGCACCAATGAAAAAGCCGTGGTGCTTTGGGTTGCTTCACCGCCCACGTTCTGATAAATAATCCGCAACTGCGCCAACGGCGCAATATCACTGTGCCACAAGCAACGATATCATCCGAACAACGTGAGGATATCACCGCACATAGTGCGATATCACCTGCGCATCGCGCAGATATCATGCGGCAATGCCGCACAACCGAGGAAACACATATGACAAACAAGACACCTGTTGACAACATCATCGAACTTCGCAACGTCTACAAAGAGTACGACGGCAAGCAAGTGGTCAAAAACGCCAGCCTCACGATAAAGCGCGGCGAATTCGTCACCCTGCTCGGTCCGAGCGGTTGCGGCAAGACCACCACTCTTCGCATGATTGCGGGCTTTGAAATGCCCACAAGCGGAAAAATCATTTTCAACGGCAAAGACATCACGGACACTCCTCCACACCTTCGCCCCGTCAACACCGTATTTCAAAAATACGCGCTCTTCCCGCATCTCAACGTTTTCAACAACATTGCGTTCGGTCTGAAACTCAAAGTCATACCCAACGGCACGAAAACCAACAAGAAAGGCGAAACCGTCCAACTTTTCAGAAAGTACACGAAAGCGGAAATCAAAGAAAAAGTCAACAACGCTCTCAAAATGGTTGACCTCGAAGACTACGGTCACAGAAACGTGTCCTCTTTGAGCGGCGGGCAACAACAACGCGTTGCAATCGCTCGCGCTTTGGTCAATGAACCCGAAGTTTTGCTTCTCGACGAGCCTCTCGGCGCACTCGACCTCAAAATGCGCAAAGATATGCAACTCGAACTTATGGATATGCACAAACGCCTCGGCATAACCTTCATTTACGTCACGCACGACCAGGAAGAAGCTCTCACGATGTCCGACAAAATCGTCGTTATGCGCCTTGGTGAAATTCAACAAATCGCGTCTCCCGAAAAGGTGTACGACGAGCCGGCAAACGCATTCGTGGCAGACTTCATCGGTGAAAGCACCATTCTTTCGGGCACTATGCTTGAAGATTGCAAAGTAGAATTTTGCGACACCGTTTTCGAGTGCGTGGACAAGGGCTTCAAACACAACGAACCCATCGACGTCATCATTCGTCCCGAGGACGTCAAGATCAAAAAGGTTGACGACAAACGCACCATTCTCACCGCAGAAGTCATATCGTCGGTATTCAAGGGCGACCACTATCAAATCACCCTTCTTGCCAACGGCAACGAAATCGTCGCGCACGATACCGACACTTACGAGGTCGGCGAAACAGTGGGCATATACATCAAGCCGTTCGACCTTCACATCATGCACAAAACGCGTATCATCAACGAAATCGACACCGTTATCACCGGCGAAAACCTCGTTAAAATTTGCGGAACGGACTTCGAATGCAAGACCGACCTTGAAATTGACACTCCCGTCAAAGTTTTAGTCGACTTCGACGACGTTGAAATCACCGACGACGAAGAGGACGGACAAATCGGCGCAACGGTGCTTTCCTCAATCTACAAGGGCAGCTACTATCAAGCCATTCTCTCCACCGACGACCACTATATTTTCTTTGCCGACACCGACGACGATTGGCTCAAAGGCGACCGCGTAGGCATCAAGATCGCACCGGAAAAAATCATAATCGAAAAGCGCAGCGAAGAAGAAACCTCCGTCGAAAGCGTCGTCAAGGACGAAACTCTCACAAAAGAGGAACAAGAAGCAGTCGAGCAAGCGCGCCTTGTCGAACCCGAAAAATTCGACGCCGTTGAAGAACGCATCATCGAGGCGGAACAACAAGAACAATCGCAAACCGAAACCGACGATTCTCAAAAGGAGGATATAGAGTGAAAAACACCTCTCGCAAAAAATTCAGATTGACGAAAAAGGTGTTCTCCGTTCCCTACATCCTTTTTCTTCTGCTGTTCGTCGTCGTGCCGTTGGTTCTTATCCTCGTCAACGCGTTTTTGGACAGCGACAACAATCTGACTCTTGAAAACTTCAAGATTTTCTTCACGTCGAAATCGAGCCTTATCGTGCTCGGCAACTCGCTTTTGGTGGGCGTCATCACCACGATACTGTGCCTTGTGATAGGCTATCCCGTGGCGTATTTCCTTTCAAAAATGCCCAGCGGGCGCATTTTGGTGCTGTTGTACGTCATTCCTATGGGCGTCAACTTCCTCATCCGTACGCTTGCGACAAAGGCGATCTTCATCGCGCTGGGCGTGGACCTCGGCATGGGAACGGTGCTTTTCGGCATGGTGTACAACTATCTGCCCTTTATGATACTGCCCTTGCACACCACCATTTCGAGCATTGACAAGAGCTATATCGAAGCGGCGCAAGACCTGGGCGCAGACAAAGCGACGGTGTTTTTGAAAACCACGCTTCCCCTCTCCATGAGCGGAATATTCAGCGGAATCACAATGGTGTTTATCCCCACCATTTCCACGTATGCGATTTCGCAATTGCTCTCAAACGGCAAGATATTCCTCTTCGGCGATTCCATACAATTGAGTTTCGAACAAGGTATGTACGGCGTAGGTTCGATAATGAGCCTTGTCATGCTGGTGTTCGTTCTCATCTCCAACTTCGTCATGAACAAGTTTAACCGCAACAGCAACGCTGTAAGGAGGTCGTTATGGTAAAACAAAAAATAATCGGCTTTTTCGAAAAGTTTTATCTTTTGATAATCCTTGCAATTTTGTATGCGCCGATAATCTTGCTCATCGTGTATTCTTTCTCGAACAGCTCGAATTTCAACTTTGACAACGGATTCAGTTTCGAGGCGTACATTTCAATCTTCAAGTCGGACAAATCCCCCGATCTTTGGAGCGCGATTGCCAACACCTTTATCATTGCCGGCATCTCTTCCGTAGTCGCAACGATTATGGGCACGTTTGCCTCGATAGGCATCTTCAACCTCGGCAAGAGAGCAAGACGCATTGTGGAAAACGTCAACCAATTCCCCATCATCAACAGCGAAATCGTTATGGCAGTTTCAATGATGGTGTTCTTCATCACGTTCGCTTTCCCCGAAGGTTACTTGCGCCTTATCATCGCTCACATAGCGTTCTGCACTCCCTACGTCGTGCTCAGCGTACTTCCCAAGCTCGAATCCATGGATCCGAACATATACGAAGCGGCTCTCGACCTCGGAGCAAACCCCTTCAAAGCGTTGGTAAAAGTCATGATCCCCATCATCACGCCCGGCATCGTAAGCGGCTTTGTTATGGCGTTTATCATGTCTATGGACGACTTTATCATCACTCAAATCAACAAGGGCGCGGCGACGGGCATCAACACGTTGTCAACCTACATTTATTCGGACGCGCGCGTACAAGGTCTCGAACCCTTCTGGTACGCGATATTCTCCATCATATTCGTCATCGTTCTTGCGGCGGTGCTTTCAATCAACCTCGTCAAGATCTCGCACGAAAAGAAAAAGGCAAAGGAGGCAAACGCATGAAAAAACGCATTGCAACGCTTATCGTTTTATCCCTCGTTTTGAGCGCGATTTTGCTTCCCACCCTCACCGCCTGCAACAACGGCACGAAGGGTGAAAGCGGCGGCGACAAACTTGTGATATACAACTGGGAAGATTATATCGACGCCGAAATCGACGAAGAAACGGGCAAGACTTTGCTTGACGAATTTGCCGACTACTACAAAGAAAAAACGGGACGCGCGCTGTCGATAACCTACACTACGTTCGACACAAACGAAACGATGATGACCAAGGTGCTCAAAGGCGACGCCAAAGTCGATTTGATTTGTCCGAGCGAATATGCCATCGAAAAACTGCTCACCGCAGGTTGTCTTCTCAACCACAACGACATAAAAGCCGATATTCAAGGCGATTTGACCAAATACGGTATTTCACTTGCCAATATGAGCAGTTTAAAGTCCGGTTGGGGCAACATAGACCACGGCGTTATGGACAAAATCAACGAAATGTTCGGCGACATAAAAACGCAAGACGGCACGTCGCACAACATGACGGAATACATGGTTCCGTATATGTACGGCACTCTCGGCATCCTTTACAATACGTCCGTTGTGAGCCTCGAAGAGCTTGAACAATACGGCTGGGGCGTGCTTTGGAACGTGCAAAAGAACGAGAAGCTGGAAAATAAAATTCTCATGAAAGACAGCGTTCGCGACACGTATGCGGCGGCTATCTTCTACATGTACGAATACGGTCTGCTCCCCGAAAAATATAAGGACTACACCGTGCAAGAGCTTATCAACTGCACCGACGACGAGATGGTTGCGGCGGCAGAAAAGGTGCTCACCGACCAGCGCGAACACATCTCGGGATACGAAGTCGATTTCGGCAAGGACGATATGATAAACGAAATCGTTTACGCGGACTTTGCGTGGAGCGGCGACGCGCTTTGGGCAATCGAAGAAGGCGGCTACGACGAGGAGACCGACACCTATCAACTCGGCTATTTCGTCCCCGAAGTTGCAAGCAACATCTGGTACGACGGTTGGTGCATTCCCACTTCCGTCAACAACAAACTTGCCGCAATGATGTTTATCGACTACATGTGCAATCCCATGAGCTCGGTGCGCAACTCGGTGGCAATCGGCTACACGTCGGCAACGAACAAAGAGTTGCTTCAAGCGGACGAGGATGTGCTTGCATATCTCGAAGATTGCGAATACGACGTTGAAGAATACTTTGCAGACGAAGGTCGCTACCCGATCATCAACGAAACGCTGGGCGTTATGCGCGATTTCGGCAAGCGCAACGACGTGGTCGTCAATATGTGGCAACGCGCGAAATCGGGCGACAGCGTAGATGTTAACCTTTGGTACGTTCTCGTTGCGGTCGTGGGCGCGATTGCGATTTGCGTGGGTGTGTACTTCCTCGTTCAAGCGATAAAACTCCGTCCTCGCAAAATGGAAAAACAATAAAACTTGCCGTATTTGACGGATAAGAAACAGGCAATATTCCCCGAAAATCTTGACATCGAGTTTTTTGGGGAATATTTTATTAGTAACAAAGAGAGAGAATCGCAAAAATGAAATTTATCCGCAAACTTTTTATAAAAGACTATCAGGACACTCAAAACCCGAAAGTGCGTTTCCGCTACGGACTTGTCGCAGGCATATTCGGCATAATATCAAATGCCTTGCTTTGCGTGTTCAAGCTCATAGTGGGCGTTGTGGGCAACAGCATCACGATAATCGCAGACGCAATCAACAACTTGTCGGACGCCGGCAGCAGCGTGGTTACGCTCGTAGGCTTCAAACTTTCGGCAACTCCGCCCGACAACGACCACCCCTTCGGACACGCAAGGTATGAATACATCACTTCCCTACTCGTGTCCGTAACGGTGCTTTTTATCGGCATACTGCTTTTGAAATCGTCAATCGAAAAGTGCATAACCCCCGAAGAAGTGAGCGTAAGCGTTTACACCTACATCGTTTTGGGCGTGGCAATCGCGATGAAGCTCGTGCAGATGCTCATATATCTCGACTTTTCGAAAGCTATAAACAGCGGCGCGCTCAAAGCGTCGGCGGCAGACAGCAGAAACGACGTTTTGGCAACGGTTGCCGTTTTGATTTCGACGATAGTCATCGACGTTGCGGGCGACAAAATCAGCCCGAAAGTGAGCGTTGACGGCATCATGGGTATCGCCGTGTCGGCATTTATCATTGTGTCGAGCATACTTCTCATCAAAGAAGCGATGTCCCCCATCCTCGGCGAAAAACCGCCCAAAGAACTCGTTGACAAAATCACCGCAAAGATTTTATCTTACGACGGCGTTATCGGCGTACACGATTTGGTCGTACACAGCTACGGCGAAAATCACTGCTTCGTGGTTGCGCACGTCGAAGTGCCTGCCGACGTCGATATAACCAAAAGCCACGACGTCATCGACAACATCGAGCACGATTTTTGGAACGAAATGCACGTGCGCATCACCATACATATGGACCCCGTTGACACCAAAAACAAGCAACTTGCCGTGCTTAAACTCCGTGCGCAAAACGCAATCGCCAACCTCGACGAAAATTTGTCTTTGCACGATTTTCGCCTTGTCAGCGGTCAGACGCATACCAATATGCTTTTCGACGTCGTAATCCCCTACGGCAGCAAAATAACCCTCGACGACGTGAAAGACGCACTGAAAAAAGAATTCGGCAACGATCCCGTCAAATACTTTTTCGTCATCGATATGGACAGAAAGATGTCCTGACGCTTGCGTCACGGCGTCAAAAATGCTAATATAAGAAAAACGACAACGCGCTTTGCAATCCGCAAATCGCAAATATAAGGAAACAAGTATGATCACAAGTTCTCAACGCGCAAAACTTCGCAGTATGGCGCAAACCATAAACCCGATCTTCCAAATCGGCAAAAACGGCGTGGGCGACAATCAAGTCAAGGACATCTGCCTTGCGCTCGAATTGCACGAGCTCGTCAAAATCTCTGTCTTGCGCAACGCCGAAGCCAACACCAAAGACGTCTTGGACGAAGTCTGCCAAAAGACCGGCGCAGAGCCTGTCACCGCAATCGGCAACAAAATCGTCATCTACAAGCGCAGCACCCGCGACGACGTCGAACACATCGAGTTTTAATTATATGGATTACTTGAAATATAATCTCACTCCCCTGGACGAAGTCAAAGGAGACGAGCCGAAAACCGAAGCCGAAAAGGCGGCGCGTGAAGAACTCAAACGCCACCGCCAAGAAACTCAAAGATACAAGCAAAAGTACTTTGAGTACTATGACGATGTAAAAATCAATCACCGTGAAGACTGGTGATTATTTACCGCACACATATTTATCTATTTTTCGTCTCTCACCCCTATTGATAAAAACCTAAAATATGATATAATATCTTTACACAATCGACAGTGTAGTACTTCTCTTCAACCGAAACTGTGCTTAAATTGTCGATATTAATTAATAGTGCTCATCACGTTAGTGTTGAATTATTAAAAACTTGAGGGAGATTATGAAAAAGTCAACAACTTATTTGATCCTGCTTTTCGTATTATTATCTACAGTTGCAATTTTTGTTGCGTGCAACGATAGCAACACACCTTCTACTACTGCGGTTGAATACCTACCCTTCGATATTGACAAAACCGGCACAATACAACGTTTTTATGCAACAGAAACTAATAGCGTAAATGTTTCGATTCCGTCCACATATAGCATTGACATGAATGGAAAAATCATTGCAGGCACGGCATACGAAATAAAATCAATCGGGAAATATTGTTTCGCAAACAACAATTTACTTGAAAGCGTTACAATTCCCGAAACGGTTACATCAATACAAGACAATGCATTTTTTAACTGTTCGAATATTCAAAAAATCAATATAGGAAAAAATATTTGCAGTATTGGAGAAGACGTGTTTGAGTTATGCCCAAAATTAACACAAATCACAAAAACCGGAACAAACGGAATAATTCTTGAATACAATGAAAACTTGAACACGTTTAACGCCCCTAGTTCAGTTGTTAAAATCGACGATAATTCTTTTGAAAACTGGGAAAATCTAACTTCTATAACAATAACAAATAATATAACGCATATAGGAAATAACGCATTTTTGCATTGCTCAAATCTAAAAAATGTAATCATCAACTCTTCATTGGAATTTATTGCTGATACTGCGTTTAGCGATTGTGAACAACTTACAGTTCTATTTTCAACTTCATCAAGCGGCAATGGAATTTATTTTTCGCAACCTCAATCTGTCAAAAGATTTGTAATTCCAGATTCAATTACATCAATACAAGCCGAGTGCTTTTTTAAATGGACAAAACTTGAATATATTTCCCTACCGCAATCAATTACGTATATAGGAACGATTTTTAACGATAACAACAATTTAACGACTCTCATCTGTGGAACAAGTTCAATTCTCTCATTATTTACTTATAGCTATGATGCAACTGAAACAGAAACAACATATATTGCTTCCCACCATATCATACCAAAAACTCTAAAAGAAGTACGTCTTCTCAATGATATGTCATCTGATTGCTTTAGCGGTATGAAATCTCTTGAAGTCGTACACATTCCATCATCAGTTACAGAATTTGGATCGGCAACTTTCGCTGGTTGTTCAAACCTCACAAATGTATACTTGTCAACAGATAGCGATTGGATTTATTCAACATATAGCGCAACAAAAAACATATCACAAACCATCATGAATAATCCGCGCCAACTTGCATCACTCATAAGAGAATATACTGAAAATTATAGTTTGAGAAAAGCCTAATCATTATGGAGTAAATCAGCGGTGGTTTTGTTCGACGGACATGTAACGTTTGAGATAGGCGAAAAAGTCTTTTTGCAAATCGGTGGATTGCTTGAAAGCAATCAGAATGATTTTTCTGAAACACTTTTTGTCAAAGGGAATCAGCGAGATTCTGTTTTGGTCGATCTTGCCCCACGAGAACGTCGGACAAAACGCAACGCCTAAGTCCGCACTGACAAGGTCGAAGATCACGGTTTGGCTGTCGCACTCGAAAATTACGTTCGGAGCAAAACCGGATTTAAGACAGTACTCTTCGCATATACGGAAAAACGGTTTGCTCTTGTCTGTTATCAAAAAAACGTCCCCTTTCAAATCGGACAATCTGACTTTGGGTGGCATGGTTTTTGCTCTATCCTTTGACACTGCAAGCAAAATTTCTTCGTCGACGATAAAACTTTCTTCTGCCTGCCCACCGGTATCAGTGCTTGTGGTTATCAAAAAGTCGCAGTCCCTCATATCGTCGTTGCGGATAAAATCGAGGTTTACGTCGGGGTGCGTTTTTTTGTATGCGATGATTGCAGGCATAAACCAAATTGTTGCCGCCGATACTTTGATTTTTAGCGTCTTGTCACGCTCTGTTTTCTTTTGTTGCAACACAATCGGCAATTCATCGATTGTTTTGAGTATTTGAAGTGCCTCTTCTTGCAATATTTTGCCTTCGGGCGTAAGAATTATATTCCTGCCGTTTCTTTCAAACAACGGGGCACCCACCTCCGATTCGAGTCGCTTTATAATCTGTGTAAGCGCAGGTTGCGCAATGTGTATCTCCTCTGCCGCTTTTGTGATGTGCTGATACCTTGCCGCAACCGTAAAATACCTGAGTTGTTGGATTTCCATAAATCATAACCTCAATATTATTGATTTGTTTTAATTATATATTTGACATTATTTTTTGTCAAACATACAATACGTGCGTAAGAAAAAAACGAAGGCATGATATGGAAAAGGATTTAACCGTAGGAAAACCCATGAACGTCATATGGAAATTTTGCTTACCCTTGTTTGGAAGCATAATTTTTCAGCAGTTGTACAACCTTGCCGACAGTTTTGTGGCTGGCAAATTTATCGGCGATAATGCCCTCGCCGCCGTCGGAAACAGCTATGAAATAACGCTCATTTTCATTGCGTTTGCATTTGGATGCAACATCGGTTGCTCTGTGATAGTTTCAAAGTACTTTGGCGCAAAAAAGTATCACGATATGAAAACCGCCGTGTTTACGACATGGATAGCGGGCGCGGTGCTGTGCGCAATCCTTATGATTTTGGGGCTGACACTGAGCGAAACTCTTTTGGGACTTATTCGCACGCCGAGCGAAATCATGGCGGACTCCAAACTCTATCTGGATATTTACGTATGGGGTTTGCCGTTTGTGTTTTTCTATAATATCGCAACGGGCATTTTCTCTGCAATGGGCGACAGCCGCACACCGTTTGTTTTTCTTGCATGCTCTTCTCTTGCCAACATCGGCATAGATATTCTGTTTGTGGCGACCTTCAAAATGGGCGTTGCCGGCGTTGCATGGGCAACTTTCCTGTGTCAAGGCGTAAGCTGTATTTTGGCGGTTATATTTGTGCTTTTGCAGCTAAAGAAAATCAAAACAGAAGGCAAAATCAAAGTTTTTTCATGGCGAATACTACGCGACACCGCCGTCATTGCAGTTCCGAGCATCTTTCAACAAAGTTTCATCTCCGTTGGCAACATAATCATTCAAAGCATGGTCAACTCGTTCGGCACGGCTGTTATGGCAGGCTACTCTGCAAGCATAAAACTCAACAATCTCGTAATAACGTCCTTCACCACTCTCGGCAACGGAATATCCAACTACACGAGCCAAAACCTCGGTGCAAACAAGCCCGAACGCATTCGCCCCGGTTTCACGTCGGGACTGATATTCGTGTGGATACTCTGCGTGCCTATCGTGCTGCTATACATGCTTGCAGGCAAACCTTTGCTTCTCATCTTCCTCGAAGACGGCGGAAGCGACGCCATGGCAACGGGATTGCAGTTTTTGCACATCGTATCACCGTTCTATTTTATGGTTGCAATCAAAATTATTGCCGACGGCGTACTTCGCGGCGGTGGGAAAATGGGCAGATTTATGATTACGACGTTCACCGATCTGATATTGCGCGTCGTAATATCGGCATTTCTCTACAAACCGCTCGGC
>ULKV01003376.1_pt1 | contig 12158 bp, 9 predicted proteins | sample 1951241 | NCBI WGS metagenome assembly ULKV01 (sample SAMEA4835509, study PRJEB28245) | human gut metagenome | biome: gut microbiome; material: fecal sample | place: Denmark | collected 2008
ACCTGCCAACACTTCGTTGAGGTTTTGTCCATAAAGTCAATCCAATCATAACACGGCTTGCCAAAAGAGCCTATACCGTACTCGGATGGCAAACTGCTAACTGCCATAAGCAATCCGCTTTTGTGCGAAAAACCGAATTTTTTATTTACCGCCATATAACAAACTCCCTATGCCGACTTGCGTTATTTCAATCTGATTTGATCCTCGACGTCGAATATAGACATCTTGTCAACGGGCAATACAACGTCAATGCTTTCTTCATTAAAATCATCCCCGACCTTGGCGTATAATACCGCTCCGTCTCTCTCGCATTTTGCATATCGTTCGGTACCGTAATCTAAAATCTTTTCGACCGAAAACGGTATGCCGTCCGTCGCAATTTCAACGTCTTGTGGCGAAAACTCAAAACTCAACGCCTTGCCGATAATCTTCGTTCCGCCGATTCCAACCAACTTCGACGCAAGTTCTCTTGTACACTCGAACCTATGCCCCATCGTTTCGAACGAAAATTTCGGGATTGCGGCAGACTTAACGATTTCCTTAAATGTTCTCTTATCCTTGTTCCTTTGACGAAGCATTTTTCCGCTTAGCGTATTGAACGCAGGTATTGCCTCGTGAACAATCTCGTCGCCTGTCGAACACGTAACTTTTTTCAGGTCGATACCAAGCGTAATCTCTCCGCTCGTTTCTTCGTCAAATAAAGCAAAAATTATCTGACCGCCTGTTTCGACGTAATGCAAATACTTTCCGTTGACTTCTTCGATCTTTTTCACCGTTCCGACAACGTCGTTTCCTTTTTCGACAGCATCGACAGGAATGGTCAACTTATAATTTCCGTCTTCCATTGAAAATGCCGACGGCAATTCTATCCTTGACGAACCGATTTCAACCGTATGATTTTTCACGACAACGCTTATACTCGAACAATCGGGAATCCGCGGAATCATATTCTCTTCGGTTTCCGCGTCGAAAACCTGCATGTTTTCGATATCAAACGAGATTTCCGTGACGCTTCCGACTTCGAAGCGCGTCATTGTCGGCGCTTTTATAACAATTTTGGTCGAGCTTTGCAAGCCGAGTTCTTTGTTAAAGTTCAAATCTCCGAATACTTGGCTTTCGGTTCCCAATTCCTCGATGTGCGAAACCTTGATTTTTGCCTTTGCCGTATATTTTTCGGCATCGATGGAGATATGTTCCGCGCGCAGTCCAAGCACAACTTTTTTCCCGTGGAACACGTCCGCTTGCTTTGCTTTTGCAAAGAAGTCTTTGGACAACGCGATTTTTAACGGCGCGTCGGTAGCGACAAACGATATATCGTCGCCTTCGACATTGATTTCCGCGTTGATGAAATTCATTTGAGGCGTTCCTATAAAACCTGCGACAAACACATTTTGAGGATACTTATATAAATTGGTAGGCGTGTCGATTTGCTGAACGAATCCGTCTTTCATAACGACTATTCGCGTGCCCATCGTCATTGCTTCGACCTGATCGTGCGTGACGTAAATAAACGTAGTTTGCAGCCTGTGATGCAGCGCGCTTATTTCGCTTCTCATTGCAGTACGCAATTTTGCGTCGAGATTTGACAACGGTTCGTCAAGCAAGAAAACCTTTGGTTCTCTTACAATAGCTCTTCCCAAAGCGACTCTTTGACGCTGTCCGCCACTCATTTCCTTTGGCTTTTTGTCCAGATATTCGGTTATATCCAACGTTTGCGCCGCTTCTCTGACCTTTTGATCGATTACCGCTTTCGGCATTTTTCTCAATTTCAGACCGAAAGCCATATTTTCGTACACCGTCATATGCGGATACAGCGCATAATTTTGGAATACCATCGCAATATCTCTGTCCTTCGGTTCTACGTCGTTTACGAGCGTATCGCCTATATAGAGTTCGCCGGCAGTGATTTCTTCAAGACCGGCTATCATACCAAGCGTGGTTGATTTTCCGCAACCCGACGGTCCGACGAATACAATAAATTCCTTATCTTTTATATCCATCGTGAAGTCGTTTACGGCTTTTGTTCCGTTGGGATAAACTTTGTATATGTGATTGAGTTTTACGTCTGCCATAATTACCCTCTTATTGTTTGACGGCGCCTGCCGACAAACCGTTTATCATATATTTAATCAAGAAGAAATACAAGATTACAATCGGGACGGCGATAAACACCGCGCCTGCCGAAAATCTTGCGAATTCGGTTTCCGGAAGAGACATAAGCCCGACCGCCGCCGTCCACATGTTTTTGTCTTTGAGAAGAAGCTTCGGAAGGATAAAATCGCTCCACGGCCACGCAAATTGCGTCAAAAGCGTATATACCAAAATCGGTTTTGACAGCGGAAGAGTTACGTTAAAAAATATCCTCGCATTGCTTGCTCCGTCGATTCTTGCCGCTTCGTAAATCGAATTCGGAATAGTGTCGAAAAAGCCTTTTTGCACCAAATAGCCCATCGGAGCACCGCCTGCATATATAAGAGCAAGCCCTATATGACTATTGATGAAATTGAATTGCGTCATAAGCAAATACACGGCAACCATTCCCATAAACGACGGGAACATCCCGAGAATCAGTGCGCCCTTCATCAATGCTTTTCTTCCCTTAAACTGGAAAGACGAGATGACATAAGCCGTTAAAATAACCAAAACAGTACCCAAAAGGCTACTTATCGTCGCCACAAGCAAAGTATTTGCAAACCACTTCGGATAGTCGTACATAACGGTGTCGGCAAACAGCGCCTTAAAAGAATCCAGAGAATATTCCGACGGGAAAAAACCGTTGAAACTATATATGCTTCCGCTTGCGGAAAAACAACTCAGCACAACCCATATAATAGGAAATACAAAGATGATTGACACCAGCAACACAACGGAGTACGTGAGCAAAACGTTTGTAGTTTTTTTGAGTTTAACACTTGATTTTTTTCTCATTTGAACGTATCCTCCCTCTTGTATGCCGATGAGCGCACGTAAACCAACAGGCTTATTGCCGAAGTGATGATAAACATAATCAGACTTATCGCCGCGCCTATCGAGTAGTAGTTGTTGTCAATCGACATTCTGTACAACCAGTTGATAAGCAAATCCGTGTCGCTCGCAAGGAAATATCCGTCGCTAAGGACGTCGCTCCTTAAGAAATAGAACACGCCGAAATTGTTGAAGTTGCCCATAAATTGACTGATGAGAACGGGCGTCGTAGAAAAAAGAACGAACGGAAGCGTAATTTTTCTAAACTGCATCCACGCACTTGCCCCGTCTATTCTTGCCGCCTCGTACAAATCGTTATTGATATTGGACAATATACCCGATGCAAGCAACATTATCGACGGAACGGACAGCCATGCGTTTACGAACAAACCTATCCCTCTTGCCATCCACTTTGAATTGATACCCAAAAAGTCGATGATTTTGCCGCCGTTTTGGACGATAAGTTGATTGATCGGACCGCCGTTGCTGAACATATAATGAAACACAAGCAAGGATATAAATCCCGGCACGGCATAGGCAAGCACGGGGAATGCTCTCCACAACGCCTTTGGTTTTACACATTTTTTGTTGTAGAGAATCGCAAGCCCGAGTCCTAAAAAATAGTTGATAAACGTCGAAAGAAAAGCCCAGAGCAAGTTCCAACCGAGTATCTTTCCGAAAGACTGCGACAATTCACCCAACGCCACGAGTTTTCTGAAGCTGTCAAGGCTCCAATCCACCAATTCGGGCGGCACGATTTTCCCGCCGTAGTTGGTGAATGCAATCAAAATCATAAAAATTATCGGCAAGACATTGAATATCATCACTCCGACAATCGGAATGACGAGTGCCGCCTTATAAAAATTGCGGTTCATCAGCGACGACAAATCGTCTTTGAACGACGAAACTTTTCCTTTGAAAAGCAAGTCTTCTGCTCCGCGATGAGCGTCTTTTATGTTTGCCACATAGACGATTATGAGCGCAACAAGAGCAATCCAGGCAAATATGCCCATAAGCAGCATAATCACCGAATCGTCACCCTTTATGCCGAGCCACGGATCTGCTTTTACCGTTCCCAAGGTGAAAAATCCGAACAAGTCCTTTATCCCGCGGAGAGCAAAATAGGTAATGAACCCCACTTCCAACAGAATGTAGACGAGCCCTTTTATATATTGTCCGTTGACTATTTGTCCGGCACCCATAAAGAACATCGACGCATACGTTGCCCTGCCCGACGTGGCAAAAAACTCTTTTAAGTTCTTTCGGGATTGTTTCGCTTTTTCGGAAACGTCCCGACGCTGCTTAGCGGCATTCTCTTTTAGGTTTTTATATCTTTCTTTCAAACTTGTCATAGTTATGCAAAGGTATGAATAGCCTTGTAAATATTCGACGATATTTCTTCGATAACGCTTTGAAGTTTTGCCGTATCGAAGGAACGCTTACCGCATCCGTCGGTTGCTATTTGTTTGAATCCCGATGAAATCGGCGTCCAGATTTGCTTGACCGCGCTGATGGACGGCATAACCTCCAAAACGCCCGAATCGAGGTTTCTATAGGTGATTTGAGACGCTAAAGACTCTGTTTGTGCAATTACATCACTTCTTGCGGCAACAACGCCGAGCATATCCGCACGAGCTTTCACCATTTCGTAACCCGTTGCGAATTCAACAAACTTGACAGCCCAATCACGGTTTTTGGTATAACTGCTCACCGCATATCCGTTCACGCCGCCCATGGTTTGTTGCTCAATCCACAGATCACCGTTTTTGATATCTTGTTGAGTGGTTATATCTCCGTCCTTCGGAAGTTTCGGCAGTCCTGTAATAACGAGATTCTCTTTCGCCTTTGCGTCCGCGCTCGCCTGATCGAGTCCCTCTTTTTGATATTGAAGCGACATCTCTTTCAAGAACTGTGAAGTGATATCCGGAGTGGTTATCGTTGCAAAAATCGTTCCGTTTGCAAGCATGGGCGCGCGACCGTTTGTAAACGAATCGTCAATACACTTTTCATCCATGACGCCGGCAAGCTCCCACATAATCTTTGCACCCTTCACCGCATTGCCGTTTGCAATACCTATATCCTTGTCGTCGGTGTTGTTGTTGCCAAACACGTATGCGCCGTACGAAAGCAAGAAACCGATATTGAAATATTCGTTTCTCAGCTCGATGGCATAACCGAATTTATTGCGGTCTGCTTCGCGAATACCTTTGCTGTATCTGTACATTTCCGTCCAATATTCAACCATATCCGGCACGTCGTTGCCATTCTTATCCCATTCGGTTTTCCAGTTGTCTGGAAGCGCGTCTTTGCGATAAAACAGTAACGGTTGTTGAACGTTTACCGGCACTCCGCAATAAACCGTTTTGCCATCGTAATTATACTTAAAGGCATTCCATGCATTTTGCGGAATTTTATCATAACAATCCATTTGCTCTATATCGAGCGGGATTATATGATGTTTTTCGACGTACGACATGAGAATATCGTTTGCCTGATACAATACGTCCGGTCCGTGACCGTACGGTCCGTCTTTTTCAAGGTCGCTGAACTCGTCCATATTCGCATCGACGGCTTTTACTCCTTCGCTTGCATACTTTGCATTGAATGCGTCCAGCAATTCCTTGAGATATCCTTCTTTTTTTGCCGTATCGTTTTCAAGAATACGCAACACGACCTCTTTCTCATCTTTGTCATTGTTGCACGCGGCAAAGCAAAATGCTACCGTCGTCAGCACCATAACAACGACCAAAAAAATCGTCACGAGTTTTCCCTTTCTCATAATTTTTCTCCTTCTATAACAAAGGAATCGGCGTCGCCGTCCTTACTGTTATTATATTCTATCAACGGCTTTGCGCCAACCCCCTTTTTTTTGCCTCGGCGCACAATCAACCGCAAAACTTGTTCCTCGCTTGCTCGTTCAATAACCAATGCTTCGTTTTGAGAAAAAATCTTTAATTTTCCGCTCTTTATTGCAGGCTGACGTTTCAAAGCGAGCAATTCTTTGAGCGAGGTTTGAAACCTCTTTATTTCCTCATCTTCCAGTCTTGAAAAATCGAACGTTCTTCTGCAATCGGGATCATATTCCCCTTCGAGCAAAATATCCGTGCCATAGTACAAATTGAAACTTCCCGGCAAAAATATCAGCGTCGCTATTGCACAAAGCAATCTGTTGCTGTCCTTTTTTATTTGTGTATAAAATCTCGCCGTGTCGTGACTATCGAGCAGATTGAACATCATGTTGTTTGTGACGTCGCTATATCTCATATAAAGCGAATTGAGCTGCCCCGCAAGTTGCTTTCCGTCTATGCTCTCATCAACCCAAAAATCTATCATGCGCTTTGTGAGCGCATAGTTCATAATGGAATCGAACTGATCTCCTCTCAAAAAACTCTCGCTGTTATGCCAGTTTTCTCCAATCAACGCCGCATTCGATTTTTGAGCTTTTACCGCTTCTCTCGCCTTTCTCCAAAAGCCGTGCGAAACCTCGTCGGACACGTCAAGACGCCACCCGTCCACATCGCATTCTTTCATCCAATATACCATTACGCCAATAAGATAATTTTGCACTTCCTTATTGCAAGTATTGAGTTTCGGCATATATTCACAATCTCCGAAGCACGCATAATTAGGCGGATTCTGTTCGACTTTTTCACCGTCTATGACAAACCAATCGAAGTATTTTGATTTTTTGCCGTATTTTATTACGTCTTTGAACTGCTCAAAATCCCGACTGACGTGGTTAAACACGGCGTCAAGCACGACTTTCAATCCTTTGTCATGAGCATTTGTTACCATTTTTTTCAAAGACTCTTTGTTGCCGAAAGACTCATCCACACAATAGAAATCAATTGTGTCGTATTTATGGTTGGAGTTACTTTTGAAAATCGGCGTAAGGTAAATCGCCGTTGCGCCAAGTCCTTTGATATAGTCCAAATTTTCCGTTATTCCGTCAAGATTGCCCCCGAAAAACGACGTCGGAGTCGGCAAATCGCACCATTTGGCGTTAATTTTTGATTTAGCGGTATCCGTTTTGCAAAATCTATCCACAAAGATTTGATAAAACACCGCATTGTTCAGCCATTCGACGTTTTGCATCACGTCATCGTCGTTGATATAAGCAAACTGAAAACTATTAAAATATGCTAAGTTAAAATTGTATGTGGAAACCAAGCCGTCTTCGCAAAAGTAGTACGGCTCGTTATCGTATTCAAAGTAAAATACATACGCAAGCCTTGGATCCTCAAGACAAAGCGTCGCTTTGTAATAATCAAACTGCGCGTCGCTTGCAATCAATTGCATTTCTTGTTTGAATTGTTGTTGCGCAATATGATATTTTGTATTATACAAAACGGACAATTTGCAAATTTGTTCGCCCTTTGCAAAGCGAATTCTCAACACTATTGTTTTACGGTCCGTTGCGAAGCAATAATTGCTTTCGGGACGATGGTAAATTGCCTGAATGTTCATTTTCATATTGATTTTTTTCTACTAAGATTGTATAATCCGATTATTATGAGCAAGAAAGTCACAATGAGAGATATTGCAAGAGAGGCAGGCGTTTCTGTCGCTACCGTGAGTTACGTCCTTAACGACAAGGACGATTCGCGCATAAGTGAGGACACAAAACGCAAAATCTGGCAACTTGTCAATCTCTATAATTACCGCATCAACTTCTCGGCAAAATGCCTGAGCAGTGGCAACACCGACGTCGTAACGATATATATCGGCGACAACGATGCCTCTGCCTACAAAGCCGAAACGATGCTCCTCATCCAAAGACTTTCCGATAAACTTGCATCCGTCGGATATTCCTTGCAAGTTACTTTTGACAAAACCGTCAAACGTGTCACGAATTGCGACGCAATCATTTGCTACAACACCGACAACTCGTTTTTCCGTGCGCTTGGCGAGGTAAACTTTTGCCCGCTTCTCGCACTCGATACGGTCATTCCGAACGGCGATTTGTTTTATCAAATCACAACCGATTACAACGCCGTGGCACAAAAAGCGAACTCCCTTTTCGGCACAAACAACTGGACTGCCGTTGCGCTGAAACCAAACAGCGAAGAATTGAAGGAACGCATGTTGCAACAATTGAATCGCGTTCGGTTTATAGAAGACGATTCCCCCGTTTCGACAGAGTCGCAAAACATTGTCGTCCTGGGCAGTATGGTGTCGAAGTTTTGTCAAAAAAACGCTCCTGACGTTTTGACTATTGATTCTCATTCCGATGAAAAGATCGACAAAATCGTAGAGTGTCTTGACATCGCAATCAACCGAAAAGAAGCCATGTCAAGCGATATACGAATCTGATTTTACACCGAAATTAGGTATGCCCCTGCAACAAAACGTCGCAGGGGCATTTATTATTGTTATGCTGTTGCTTGTACTTTATAAATATCGATGATGCCCGTTTTATAGTTGTAAGTAACTCGATACTCGCCTGCTTCGGAGCAGCAAATGTTGCCCTTTCCTTCAACCGTGAATATTGCGTTTGCGTCGCCGTCCGTGCCGAGTTTATCCTTTCCAACCCAAAGGCCGCCTTCCTTCGCGCCGATATTATACACGTCCAGACCGAATTCGACGTCTTTTGCAAACGTCAAAGTAATTTCATAAACTTCCTTGTTTTCGCTGTTCGCCGTCATCTTGAATTCATCTTTGAACTCGTGTACCCAGCCGTTCATCGTGCCTTTGACAAAAACGTCTTTGCCCACTTTTGCGATAGTCAAAACTTTGCTGTAAGAGTTGAACGTTATGGTATAAGTTCCGCTCTCGCCGACTTTGACGTTTTTGCTATTCTTGCTTACTGCCGAAAAACCTACCGAGCCGACAAGATATTCCGCATCGTATGCAAAAGCCACATTGTCCCATGTAAGTGCTTCGTCGGTTGTTTTGTGTGCGCGGACAACCAACTCTTCGTCCTTGTTGAGCACAACGTTTTCCATGGTGTAAACGTCACCTTTTTGTATCATTTTGTATTTTGCTTGGTTTTCCGACTTTTGATAGTCACCCCAATTTCCGCCAAGTATTGTGCCATCGATGAAGTAGTTATATTCTGTTTCGTCAGCCGCGCTCTTGGTTGCGGAGATAGTTTTGTTTTCGGGATCGAGAACAAAGTCATATATGCCTGCTTCTTTGGTTTTTATATTACCTACAAGTTTGCCGTTTTCATCGGTTTTCCCGGTAAACAATGCGATACTTGTCTCATCAACGTTGGTAATGTTGAAATATTGGCTGTTTTCTTTGATCTCGTCGCCTTTTGTTACGGCGCCCATGAACATGAATTCTTCTCCCGCTTTGAGTTGAACTTTCAACGTGTGTTTACCGTCATTGCCTGGAACGAAGCGAGTTGCCGGCGAGAAAACGTTTGCCCAGTTGGTGATTCCTGCGCCTTTGATGTAATAATTGACGACTTCTTGCACTTCAACGGGCTTTGCGTCGCCGTTACGCGTGACGGTCAGGCGGTTGTTGCTTGTGTTGGAATCGGTTGTGAGCGTGTAATTGCCGTCTTGCTTGACGCTGATATTTTTATTTTCGTCAAGACCGGTGGCAGCTTCCATGTATTCGTCCGCACCTACAAGGTTTCTGAAAGAAGCGCGTGCGCCGTCTTTATTGTTGTAATCGAGAATTCCGCTTTCAAGCAACACCGTGAGTTGGAAAGCGTCGTCGACGTGCAAATCGATTTTCAGTTCAAACACGTTGTTTTTGCCCGCTACTTTGGTCATATGATAGTTGGTCGCAAGATCATTTCCCCATCCGTTCATAGTGCCGGAAATAACCCAGTCTCTCGTATCGACAAAACTGTTGTCTTGCCATTGCGCATACGCTTTTGCGTCCTCTTTCATCGGAGCGTCAAAATCGAACGCCTTTGCACTGGTCGGAGTAACAAACCAACCCTTGAAAGTAAAGCCTTCTTTTGTCGGTGCTTCCGGCATAGTAGGCGCTTTGCCCTTTTCAACCTTTTGCGTCGACAAAACGGTTGTTCCGTCGTTGTCGTACAAAGTGAGCGTAACCGTTTCCGTTTCGTTGCAAGCAACCATAGAAAGCGTCATCGCCACAATGAGCAACGCAATCGATACAATAGATAAAACTTTTCTCATAATTCCTCCTTGAAAAGCATTGCTTTCTCTGCTTAACCGTTTGCTTAATCGTTAAGCAATTTTATAATACCCCTTAAATCTTGGCTTGTCAATACCTCGTTTTTAGTTTTTTATTAGGATATTCTTCAATATTTCAATTTGTGAAAAGTAAAAAATATAACAACACAAGAGAGTATCATGCATTTTGGTTATGTACACAATTTGTGCGCAACCTCTTTTTCCAAAATTATTCAAACTAATTCCTTGTTATGTTTCATTTCGCAATTTTTAGATTTGACAATTTTTGCGAAATACTGCAAAAATGAGAATAAAAAACATGACAATAATATTATTCGATAGAGTGTTTTTACATAGTCTGAATTTACGATACTCCGCAATTTATCATCTCCGTATTGTTTCTTGCTTATGGCATTAGCGATTTGTTAATAAATTTAAGCTCCTAATTTAATTATATCAAAACCATTTTGACATAAAATGCAACGGACGGTTGCGTGACATATTTCGGCGCACGATATATAATTCAATTGTAAGGAGGCGCAGAATGATCGATTTCATTGCTGTCGGCAACAATATAGCGTCGAGGCGGAAAAGGCAAAATCTCACACAGGAGGAGCTTGCCAACAAACTTTTCGTGACAAGGCAGCTCGTGTCCAAATGGGAAAACGGCACGGGTGTTCCCTCCATCGACGATTTGTTGAACATGTCCGAGATCTTTCACATCACCATTGAAGAACTATTGTGTCTTGACAAAAAAATCGATGTCAATCCGGATGACATTTTTGCGGGACACGAGCGGCTGTTTGTGGTGAGGAACATCGTTGACGGCAACATAAAAATCGACATTCCGGCAAACTTTTACCGCTTTTCGCAAACGGAAAGAATGATGATTCTCAAAGCGATAAAGGACGGAATGCTGACAACCGATATGAAAAATCTGAAACCGAGGCTTACGCCCGCCGAACAAAAATTTATGAGAACGGAGGTCACACAATGATACTCAAAAAGAGATTGCAAGACGGAAAAACGATATACGAACCTATATCGTTCGAAGAAGCCGTAGAACAACGCGCGGAAAAATCCGACTTTGTTTTTACGGACGAGGACGAAAAAGACAAATTCGAGGATGTTCTCGAAGAACTCGATGATCTCGAAGAAGAAATCGAAGATGAAAAAGATGAAGAAAACGAATCGTCGGATAAAACCGCATTGTCGTGGGATTTTGTGAAAAGCGCATTGAAGAAAGCCGAAAAAATCGCACAAAAGGGATATGGAGTGGGCGCATCTTTGGGCAATATTTTTCTAGGCGTCGATGACAAAAAACCCGACAAGAAGAATAAGCTCGTACAAATACTTCCTTTCCTCGATGACGATGACATCCATGAAATCGTGGAAGACATCTTAAGCGATCCGGACAAATACGACGGGTTGAACCTTTGCGCGATAATGCCGTTTCTTAGCGAAAACGATTGTGACGCATTGTTCTTGAAAATCGCACTCGACAGCGATAAAAAATATACACACTCCCTCACTTCTCTTGCGCCGTTTGTGTCGGAAAAGTGTCTTACAAAACTTGTCGACAAATATGTTGAGGGCGAACTTCAAGACGTAGATATGGACGGGCTTTATCCCTTCTTGTCAAGCAAAGACGTAAAACGCTTGTTCAAATATATCGTTTCTAAAAACGACGACAAATAACTTGTCGGGTTTGTTATATTAGACAAAAACAGTTTCGCCTAAAAAAGCGAAACTGTTTTTATTTGCCAACATATTTGTCACTTTATATAATCTTTTTATATCGATAAAGTGTCGATTCGGTCAATTATCTGAACATTTTGAGTTTGTTGTGAACAACCTCGATGTCGAGTTTGGTGTCTTCGATGATTTCACCGTCAAGCTCGAAACGGCTGTCGTCAAGCGCTTCGATAGTAACCTTCTTTGCGGTGTATTCTCCGCCCCAATCCGTGCCGACGTGCTTGCCTTTGAGGAACTTGAACAGGCGGAAAATGATTTTGCTCTTTTTCATTTCGCTGACGTAGCCGACGTTCAAAAGTCCGTCGTCAACGATTGCATTGGGACAAATGGGGATGCCGCCGC
>ULKV01021144.1_pt1 | contig 11728 bp, 10 predicted proteins | sample 1951241 | NCBI WGS metagenome assembly ULKV01 (sample SAMEA4835509, study PRJEB28245) | human gut metagenome | biome: gut microbiome; material: fecal sample | place: Denmark | collected 2008
CTGCGCGTCGAAATTCTCCGCCAGCGCCTTCTGCACCATGCAGGCACTCAGACCGTTCAAGGCTTCCCGCGCAGCCGAGGCCGCGCTCATCGTCGCCGATGCGGCGTACATTGCCATCCTGTGGCCGTCGCTGATGACCTTTTGCTTCGCCATCTCGCTCAACTGGAGAATCAGCGTCTGCACACGCGCCCTGTCGTCAAAGCACGTTTCGGTCAGAATTTCCCGCACAAGCGCGGCTGCCTTGTCCACGTTCGCATCCAGCACGGAGCAGCTCACGTCCAGCACGGGCGTCGCCATTTCCGCACAGCGGGACATGACGCGCAGCTGGAACGTCAGCTTGCCGATATCGCGCTTGATGGCTTGGAAGAGGGATAGCGAATCGTGACGCTTCGTCGGCAGCTTGCCCAGCAGTTCGGGCAGTATCGACAGGCGTTTGAGTTCATCCAGGGTGAAATCGGTCAGGGAGATATACCAGTGCATGATGGTGATGCCGTTCATGGGCCAATCATGCGTGATGACCTTCGCCGCGCCGCACTGCGCTTCCGCCGCGGGAATCAGCAGCGGGTCTGCGCTGATTTCGCTCAAGGACAGCACGGGCAGCGTTGCCAGCTGCTCGGCGGTGTCGGGGGTCTGCTGCCACGCGGTCAGCTTCTCGTTCTGCACGCACAGCGCTTCCTTGTCCGCGTCCGTCCACGATGCCTGAATCGCCTGCAGGCGCTCCGTTTCCTCCGCGCGGAGTTCGTCGCCCTGCGTGTGGGACGGCACGGTGCGGATGATGCTCATCGTGCTTTCATCCAGCAGAAGTTCTGCCATCAGGCGGTCAAAGCCGTCGCCCGCCGCCATTTCCCGCAGCTTCTGATAGCGCTCTTCGGACAGGAGCGGCTGCATCGGGTCGCCGCCGTAAAGCCACGCATCAAGCGCATGGATGCAGCGGAGCAGCCCCGACGGTTCGCCCAGCTGGCGGGCAGAAAACTCGCTGCTGTTGATGGAGGCGGTCAGCGCGTCCTTGTCCAGCCCCGTTTTAACCAGCTGCTGCACGGTGTCGCGGATCATCTGGCGCAGTTCCTGCTCACTGCCATCGGCAATGTTGCGCAGGGTCAGCATCATGTACGGCTGCGCCATCGCGTTGTCCAGAGACATGCCTACATCCTGACACTTGCCCGTCGCCAACAGCGCCTTCTTCAGCGGCGCGTCGTTGCTGCCCGTCAGCACATCAAAGAGGATTTCCGTCGCCGTGACGCGCACCGTATCCGACCACGGCGCGACAATCTTCGCCAGCGTCAGCATGGTCTTGTCGGCAGTATCCTCCTCGGCGCCGATTTCATACGCCTGTTCCGCTTCGGCGGCGAAGGGCTTCTGCATGGGGATTTCGTGCTTCTCGTCCAGGCGGTCAAAGCAGCTCAGGTACTCCTCCGCCAGCGTTAGCACCTTGTCCAGCGGAATCGCGCCATCAAGGAAAATGCGCGCGTTCGACGGATGATAATAGCGGCGGTACATGCGCAGGAACTGCTCATAGGTCAGGTCGGGGATGTGCTTCGGGTCGCCGCCGGAATTCCAGCCGTAGCAGTTGTCCGGGAAGAGGACATCCAGCGTCTTCTGGTAAATCTGCTCGTCCACATCGCTCATGGCGCCCTTCATCTCGTTGAACACAACGCCCTTGTACAGCGGCGCGCCGTTTTCGTCCAGCTCAATATGCCAGCCTTCCTGATAGAAGATGTTCGGGTCTTGCAGGATGCGCGGCGCGAACACAGCGTCCAGATACACTTCCGTCAGGTTCAGGAAGTCCTGCTCGTTGCGGCTGGAGACGGGGTAAATCGTCTTGTCGGGGAAGGTCATCGCGTTCAGGAACGTCGCCATGCTGCTCTTCATCAGCTCGACGAACGGTTCACGAACGGGATACTTGGCGCTGCCGCAGAGGACAGAATGCTCCAGAATGTGGAATACACCGGTCGAATCCTCTGGCAGGGTCTTAAACGCGACGCAGAACGTCTTGTTCACCTCGCCGTTATCCACCCAAACCAGCTGTGCGCCGGTCTTTTTGTGGTGCATTTCCACCATCTGCCCGTGCAACTCTTCGCTTTCACGCACACGGTCAACGCAAAAGCCGTGACGCGCCGCAGTTTCGTTCAAATTCATCATGGGGAACTCCTTTCCCTGTGACCCAATCAGATAGGCGGGTCATTCATCTCCTTTATCATAGCACAACGGGCAGTTGAGTACAAGCGAGAATTGGCTGATTTTTGTCAAACGGTTATCGAATGCGCAGAAGTTCCGAAACATCCTTGCGCTTGGGGGCGGCAGGAGATTCCGCAGGCACACCAATCGGAATCAGCGCCGACACGCTCTCCGTTTCCGGCAGATTCAGCACTTCCTTGACCTTCGCTTCATCATAGATGCCGAGGATGACCGTGCCAAGCCCCGCATCATGCGCGGCGACGCAGAAGGCTTCCGCCGCCAGACCCGCATCGAAGGACTGCCAGTGCGTCCCTTTGCTGGTGCTAAACGAGCCGTCGCGTTCGTAGCCGCTGCGGTCGTTCACGGTCGTAAGGACAACCAGCGCGGGCGCACCGTGCAGGGTATCGATGTTCTTTTGAAAGCCCATCGTGCATTCGTCCGCTACGCGGTCAATTTCCTCGCGCTTGGTCAGCAGGGTATAGCGGGTGGTCTGGGAGTTCTTCCAGCTGGGCGCATACGCGGCAACGGCGACGATAGCGCGGATGGTGTCGGGCGATACGGGCGTTGGCTGGAACTTGCGAATGGAACGGCGGGCGGTAAGGGAAGTAGGCATAGGGGCAGCCTCCTTATCAGCATAAAAATATGTCGAGACGTTATTCATCGGATTTTTGGGATGCTTCCATGCTTGATTATACCACATCCGCCGCTTGCTGCATAGGATGGCGACAGGAAAAGTACAGTAAAATGCTATGATATGAAAAAAACGCGCCTCCCGAAGTTTCCGGGAAGCGCGCTTTTGTCTGACAAGTTTTGAGAAAAATCAGTGGCAGCCCTTGCATTTGCCGCAGTCGCCGCCGCAGCTGCAAGCAGAATTGCCGCTTTTCTTGTCCTTGATCATCTTCCAAATGACTGCGCCAACAATCACCAGAAGTACACCGCCAACAATCCACGTTGCCATGGTTCGTTCCTTTCTGCGCCTGTGCGGATGGAGGAAAACCGCTTTTGCGCGATAGAACATATGCCGGAGGGAAAGCGCAGATGATGCAGAACCCGCGCCAGCCCTCCGGCGTTCACAAGAGGGGTTTCAGAAAGCACCGGATGCAGCGGTGCTTTCCTCGGTTAAGCCCGATGGAAAATCAGGCAGAAACCTTCTGGGTGAGGTGGTTGTCGTTGTAAGGATTCTTACGAACGACCAGATACACCAGGCCAGCCAGCAGCAGGATGGCAATCGCCGTCGCAACGGTGAAGCCAGCGCCGCTGAAGAGCAGGCCGAGCTGATAAACGATCAGGGCGATGGTGTACGCGAACGCGCACTGATAGCCAACCGCAGCCAGCGTCCACTTGGCATTGTTGAACTCACGCTTCATCGCGCCGATGGCCGCGAAGCAGGGAGCGCACAGGAGGTTGAAAATCATGAAGGCATACGCCGCCAGACGGCCGTGACCGTTGGAGGACTCGTTGAACGCCGTCGCAATCGGGCTGAGGGCTTCCGCCTTCTCTTCCTCGGTCATGTCCTCGTCGTCAACAACGTCCGCCGCGTCATCCGCGCCATACAGCACGCCCAGAACGCCAACGACTTCTTCCTTCGCAACCAGACCCATGACCGTAGCGACCGTGGACGGCATATTGCCGAAGCCCAGCGGCTTGAACACCACACTGACCGGGTTGCCGATCTTGCCAAGGATGGAGTTGTCCATATCCGCCACAGCGCCCCAGGAGCCAGCCGCGCGATCCATTTCGGGCGCGAGTTCCGGCGCTTCCTCGTCTTCTTCCAGCGTTCCAGCTTCCGCCTTCGCGTTGTAATCAGCCAGTTCCGTCTGGTAGGTCTGCTGCGCTTCAAGCTGCACGTCCGCCGCGGGCGCCCAGCCGTAGGTCTTCGCAAACCAAATCACAATAGAGGACAGGAGGATGACCGTGCCAGCGCGCTTGATGAAGCTCCAGCCGCGCTCCCACACGCTGTGGAACACGTTGCGACCAGACGGGAAGTGATACGCCGGCAGCTCCATGACGAAGGGAGCCGGGTCGCCCGCGAACATCTTCGTCTTCTTCAGCATGATGCCGGAGATGACAATCGCCGCCACGCCGATGAAGTATGCGGACGTCGCAACCCACGCGCTGTCGCCGAAGACCGCCGCGGCAATCAGACCGATAATCGGCATCTTCGCGCCGCAAGGGATGAAGGTCGTGGTCATGATGGTCATCTTGCGGTCACGGTCGCTCTCGATGGTACGAGAAGCCATGATGCCGGGAACGCCGCAGCCAGAACCAATCAGCATCGGGATGAAGCTCTTGCCGGACAGACCGAATTTCCGGAAGATACGGTCCATGATGAAGGCGATACGAGCCATGTAGCCAACGTCTTCAAGGATAGCCAGCAGGAGGAACAGCACCAGCATCTGCGGCACGAAGCCCAGCACTGCGCCGCAGCCGCCGACGATACCATCCACAATCAGACCGCTCAGCCAGCCCGCGCAGCCAACGCCATCCAGCCACGTCTGGAGGTTGCCCTGCACGATTTCCGCAACGAACACATCATTCGTCCAGTCCGTCAGCAGCGTACCAATCGTCGTCACGGAAATGTAATACACGAGGAACATGATGAGCGCGAAAATCGGCAGCGCCAGCACGCGGTTGGTCACCACGCGGTCAATCTTGTCCGAAACGCTCAGGCTGCCCTTTGCCTTGCCCTTCTTCACCGCGTTCTGCATCAAGGTGTTGATGTAGGCGTAACGCTGGTTGGTGATGATGGACTCGGCGTCGTCATCCATTTCCTTTTCGCAGGAGGAGACAGCTTCCTCAATGCCCTTCTTGACATCTTCGGACAGCTTCAGTTCCGCAACGACCTTCTCGTCGCGTTCGAACAGTTTCACGGCGTACCAGCGCAGGAAGCGAGGTTCAACCTTGCCGCCGATGAGGTCTTCGATATGCGCCAGCGCGTGTTCCACCGAGCCGGTGAATACGTGCGGATGTTCGCCCGTCGTGCGGTTCTTGGCAGCAGCGGCAGCCTTTTCAGCTGCCTTCACGCTGCCTTCGCCCTTCAGCGCGGAAGTCTCGACGATTTCCACACCCAGCGCTGCGCTCAGCTTCTTCATGTCGATTTTGTCGCCGTTCTTGCGGGACACGTCGATCATGTTCATCGCGATGACCATCGGCGTGCCGAGTTCGAGCAGCTGCGTGGTCAGGTAAAGGTTGCGTTCGATGGAGGTGGAGTCCACAATATTCAGGATGGCATCAGGCTTGTCGTTCACCAGGTAGTTGCGGGCGACGACCTCCGCCAGCGGGTAGGGACACAGGGAGTAAATGCCGGGCAAGTCCTGAATGACCACATCGTCATTGCCCTTGAGCTTGCCTTCCTTCTTTTCAACCGTAACACCCGGCCAGTTGCCGACGAACTGACGAGAACCCGTCAGCGCGTTGAACATGGTCGTTTTGCCGCAGTTCGGGTTGCCTGCGAGCGCAATCGTAATCGCCATTTTCGGCGCCTCCTTATGCGAATTTGTCTTAACTAACCCCACCAGAGGCTCCGCCTCTGGACTCCGCAAGGGACTCTGTCCCTTGACCCTTTCGCGCGATTGCGTTGATGACTTCTTCATACCTATATGCGCGTGCTGATGCAGGGTTTCGCGTCTGCGGACGCGAACAGAGGGCTTTCCGATCGCCCTCTGGACTGCTTCGGTTGCACCTATGTTAGTAGGTTTGAAACGTATAAGGTAGGAAAAAGCCTGCGCGAAATCAGGTTTTATCGTAAGGGAAACAGAATTACTGAACCTCGATCATTTCCGCATCCGCCTTGCGCACGCTCAGCTCATAGCCGCGCACGGTCAGCTCCATCGGATCGCCCAGCGGCGCAACCTTGCGCACATGGACTTCCGTCCCGCGGGTCAGTCCCATGTCCATGATGCGGCGCTTGACGGCACCTTCACCATGCAGGCGGACAACCACCGCGGTTTCCCCGACCTTGACATCCTTCAGGGTTTTCATGCCTTCTGCCTCCTTTTCCTCAGTTCACCAGCACACGCATAGCCATGGATTGGCTCAACGCAACACGGCTATCCTTGACAGCGCAAATCAGATTGCCGCCCATTTTGCTGACGACCGTCACTCTTTCGCCCATCACGAAGCCCAGCTCCGCCAGATGCTGACGCACCTCATCCTGTCCGGTGATTTTGCCAATCACGCCAGACTCGCCAATTTCCACCATGCCCAACGGCATCATGTTCCATGACCTCCTTGTGTCAGTCCTTTCGCGGATAGTTTATTCCAACTAATCCGGCGATTCGCAAGCGTTAGTTTAGCATAACTAATAGGCTATGTCAAGCGTTTTTCGCGTGTTTTTTTGTTTTTTGTCCACCTTTTTTCTGGTCTTTGCATCGTTTGCCCAATTCGGGGGAATGCTGACCAGCAAAAACAAAGGGCAGCTCTGCTTTGCAGGGAAATCAGATACTTTTCCGAACAAAATCGAACCACACCCTATCAAAAACTTCTGATTATCACCACTATGGCTTAAAGTGCCGAAGGGAGCAAGCAGAAAGCCCCTTTGTCACCTCCACAGAGGCGAAATCCCCTGCATGATCATGCGATTCTATCAGAAAATGAAAACCGCAAAAAAGAGGTGCGAGAATGAAGGAATGGGCGGTCTGGATGGCGAACAAGATGGAGGAGCAATTGCTGCGGATGGAGCAGCTGCGGCTCAGTGAATTTGTTGCATATGAGAAGAACTGGAAGAAGCGTCTTCTGATGCAGTTTGTGGGCGGAATTGCAAGAGGATTAGGGACAGCGGTTGGGTTTACGCTTCTGGGTGCGCTGGTGGTGTGGCTGCTGCAAGGACTGGTGCAAAGGAATCTGCCGATTATCGGGGATTTCCTGACCCAGCTGCTGAACCTCGTGGAAGGCAAGGGCAGCGGCAGCTAAAGCGTCCCTGCCCGTAACTTCGCGCTTCCGCAGAAGCGCCCCAAGCTGCTCTATCCGCCATTTCCACATTGTCGCGTCAATGGGCGCGACCTGATTCCGCCGCTTCCCAAATCATCATCACCAGAAAGGGCTATCATCACCATGCGCAAACCCGTTTCCCAAAGGCTGCTGCCTCTCCTGCTCATCCTCCTGACCCTCGCGCTTGACCGCTTCACCAAAGCCCTCGCCGTCGCGCTGCCGGATGAGCGCACCCTCATTCCCGGCGTTCTCCGCTGGATTTATGCCGAAAACACCGGCATGGCGTTCAGCCTGTTCAGCGGACAGTCGTGGATGCTGGGCGTGGTGTCCGTCATCGCGGTTATCGCCGGATGGCTCGTCCTCCGCCGCTATCAGCTCAGCGGATGGAGCAGAACCGCGGCGGCGCTGATGATTGGCGGCGCGCTTGGCAACGCCTACGACCGCTTGGCGCTGGGCTATGTCGTCGATATGCTGGATATCACCCTGTTCCCCTTCGCAGTGTTCAATATTGCGGACGCGGTGCTCGTCGTCGGCACGGTGCTGATGGCGTACTGCATCGTGTTCCGCACGGAAGATTGGAGGAAAATCAATCATGACGCAAATGATGCCTGACGCACTCGAATCGCGCACTATCTCCATTCCCGGCGACGGCCGTCGGCTGGATGTTGCCCTGTCCGAAGCTGCTGGGCTGACTCGCTCGCGGGTGACGGCGCTGATGGCGGACGGAAACGTCACAGTGGACGGGAAAGTCGAGACGAAATCCGGCGCAAAGGCGAAACCGGGGCAAACTGTCATCCTGATGATTCCCGCGCCGAAGCCCGCTGTGCCCGTCGCGCAGGAAATTCCGCTCACAATTCTCTATCAGGATGACGACCTCGCCGTCGTCCTGAAGCCCTGCGGCATGGTCGTTCACCCCGCCGCCGGCAATGAGGACGGCACACTCGTCAACGCGCTCCTGCACCACCTTGACCACTTGAGCGGCATCGGCGGCGAACTGCGCCCCGGCATCGTCCACCGGTTGGACAAGGACACCAGCGGTCTGCTGCTCGTGGCAAAGAACGACCAGAGCCAACTCGCCCTCAGCCGCCAATTGCAGGAGCGGCAGATGGAGAAGCACTACCGCGCGCTGGTTGAAGGGAATTTGCGGGAGGACAGCGGGCGCATCGACCAGCCCATCGCGCGGAGCAAGAAAGACCGCAAGAAAATGGCGATTGACCCCGAAGGCCGCCCGTCGATTACGGACTGGACGGTGCTTGCGCGCGGACGGAACGTGACGCTGCTGGACGTCCACATTCTGACCGGGCGGACGCACCAAATCCGCGTGCACATGAAGTCCATCGGGCATCCGGTCTGCGGCGACCCGATTTACGGGTCAGGAAGAGGCGCGAAAGTCCCCCGCCTGATGCTGCACGCGTACACGCTGGCATTTACGCACCCACGGACGGGGGAGCGGATGACGTTCACCGCGCCGCTGCCGGAGGAGTTTGTGCAGGGGCTGCGGGGGAACGGGGTGGAATGGGAGAAATAACGTTTCCTCACGGAAAGCCGGGGACGTTACAGCGTGCGATAATACTATTTCCATCATGAGAGTGCACCAGAATGGAAAAGTGCGGACAGATAGCACGGATGAATTTGGAAATAGCACAACCGTACAATTGCATAGAAAAGCGCCCTGCTCCGGAGATGTTCCAGAGCAGGGCGCGGTTTTTTGATTCATCACGAAAATCCGGGGAGCGTAATACTATTGCCAAATAAGAACGCGCCAAGATGTGAAGCGAATTTTTTATTCTGGCGAACGGGCGTGAAACGCAGCGCAGCAGTGCTACGCTCAGTAGAACGACCGAAAGTCAGAAGGGAAAAGGCGCAAGCAGCTGGCGCAGGTGAATTTGGAAGTCGTATTATTCCACAACCTTCGCGCCGGCAGCGATCGCGTCTTCCTTGGTTCTGAAGAACTGCCAAGTGCTTTCCACGGTGGGGGTGATTTCCTTCTGGTCGCGGATGTACTGCGCCAGAATGTTACGCACCTGACCGTTATCGTTGCCCAGCGTATCGCCGGTGTACATATCCGTGAGGCTGTAATCCTCAGGAGTCAGACCAGCCGCCTGCATGAAGCCGGCGCCGCCGGTGAAGCGGTAGTTGTTCATCACCACGGAGAACACCTGATCAGGCGCCACGGGCTGACCCTGATACTGCATGTTCTGGATGCGCTTTCCTTCAGGCGCATAGTAGTGGATTTCGTAGTACAAACCGTAGATTTCATCGGTGTAGTAGCCACCGCCAAGGTAATCGGGGTCCCACGCACTGGTGTAGTTGGTGGTAGCATGCTCCAGCCACAGCCGCAGCTGTTCGCCGGTCATGTTCACGCGATAGAGCCAGTTTTCAAACACGTACAGCTGATACAGCAAACGCATCGGAACGTCGCCCGCAGGAATCAGGTCGCGAACCTCGGCGCCGCTGGTCAGAGGCGCGCAGATGGACAGCTGCGCAGGAACCGCAGACAGCTGCGCCTTGTTCAGCAGATCCATCAGCGCGGTGGGCTGCAGGGAGATGTTCTCATTGGAGAAAGCGCCGGTAGCAGTGCCCAGAGGCTGATCCAGATAAGCCTGCAGCTCCTCGTTGTAGGGAGCCAGCGCCGTGGCAACCTTCTGATTTTCCACCAGGCCTTCCTGATCCGCCAGGAAACGGTAGCCGTTTTCAGCCGTCACAGGGGTCACGGTCTTGGTCGCCGGGTCGTAGGCGAGCTTCATGAAGCCCAGGCCTTCACCGCCGCCGCCCGCCAGCACGGGCACAACCTTGCCCTCGGCATTGAGGATGTCCTCACGGTAGTCGGTGTTATGGAAGTGACCATACACAACCGCGTCAATCCCGGTGGTCAGGTTAATCATTGCGCGAACCTGGTTTTCGTAGTCCGCGGGGTTGTTGCCATCGGTAGAAACAGCGTCTTCCACGCCGGAGTGCGCCACGACAATCACCACGTCGCAGCCCTCCTGCTCGCGCAGGATCGGCACGAAGTGCTCAACTGTGGGGACCAGATTGCGGAAGTCGATGCCCTCATAGTGGGACTCAACCTCCCAAGCGGGGATGTTGGGCGTATCCATGCCGATGACGCCAACCTTCACGCCCTCAAATTCCTTGACGATGTAAGGGACGCCCATCCAGGAATCCCACTCGGTGCCCTTCGCCACAAAGTTGGCGGCGGACATGGGCACGGAATGCTCCTCGCCGTTGTCGGGGCTCATCACATACTCAATCTGACGCTTGAGAATCGGCAGATCGTTGTTGAACTCGTGATTGCCCAAGCACCACATGTCGTAGTCCATCAGGCGCAGCGCCTTCATCATGGGATCGTCCTTTTCAGGAGCGAAGTAGGAGTAGTAATAGGTCATGGCAGAGCCCTGCACGGTATCGCCGCCATCCACCAGAACGACGTTCTTTTCCGTAGCACGAACCTGCTCGATCATGGAAGCGATCATGGACAGACCCACGTTCGGAGAAGGTTCGCCAGTGGCGTAGTTGATGGGCAGCACTTTGCCGTGCACGTCGCTGGTCGCGATGACGGTAATCATGATGGGATCCGCATTCTCTGCGAACGCCGCGCAGCCCACCAGGGGGAGAATCATGGTCAGCGCCAACAGAAGGGATAGGAGCTTCTTCATGATGGGCACCTCTTTTTCTTATTTCCCGCTCGAAGCAGGATTAAAATAATTATATTCCATATTCTTTCGTTTGTAAACAGTGCCGCCAGATGCAGACTTCGCCGCGCCAAGGAGTTGGTTTGTCGGAAAATGAATTTTGCGTCGAATTCAGTTGCAAATGCGGCAGATGAGCCAATTGAAAGTCAAGTTTTTTGCAAGCCGCAAACAGTACGAACGTCATTGTAGGCAGCGAGGCAAATTGCGCCGGTGTGGTGACAATAATATATTTTGTATTCTGTAATTTATAGGTGGCAGGCAGAAATCAAGGGTTGTCTCGGAATCTTCTTCTGCAAAATAAAGGGGCAGCGGGGGAACGCGATGGAAGCATCATTCACATATAAAAAACACCGGTGCATTTGACTTTGTTACGCCGTTGTTTTCTGTTTTTACAGGAATCAATAAGCAAAAACGCCCACCCAAAACAAAAAACCAATAATCAATGAAATAACCGTCAGTGTGGTGAAAAACACACAACATTTCTTTATCGTTCGCAACTGTTGCAGCATACCATAGAAAGTATATTCCAGCCTCTCGTTTTCAGTAAGTCCGGCATCATAAATTCTGAAAAATTCGCCCGTTACAACTCCGTTCACATCTTGATATTCTCGAATGCCGTCGGGAAGCGCTTCACCATTTTTCTTCAATTGCCGAAACTGTTTGTTTTCTTCTTTTGAGCAAGCAATATCCTGCAGGAAGTGCATGTCGAGCCAAATATTTTGCAAGTTTTTCTTCATATCTATTGGTTCTTTTGCCATAATCCTTTTTCCGCCTTTCGATTGTTATAAAAAACAGTCCTGCCCTTCTTAAACCAGAAAGGCAGGACTGCGGGATTTGAATTACTTCAGTTCCGCGAAGTACTTGATGGTGCGGACCATCTGAGAGGTGTAGGAGTTCTCGTTGTCGTACCAAGACACGACCTGCACCTGATA
>ULKV01008039.1_pt1 | contig 11529 bp, 9 predicted proteins | sample 1951241 | NCBI WGS metagenome assembly ULKV01 (sample SAMEA4835509, study PRJEB28245) | human gut metagenome | biome: gut microbiome; material: fecal sample | place: Denmark | collected 2008
TTCCGGCGGGCGTTGCGCCGCCGATGACGGAAAGAGACGGTTCCATGGTCTCCGCATCAATCGTGCATGCCTCGATCGCGCCGTACGTCGCACGCATGCCACAGCTGATGTCGCCGCCTTCAAACGCGGGGCCCGCCGAGCAAGCGCAGCTCATCAGGAATTCATTGTTTCCGAGAACGAGCTCACCGTTTGTCCCAAGATCAATGAACAGGCTAATCTCTTCCGAGTTCCAAATCATGGAAGCGAACGTCCCAGCAGTAATATCGCCGCCGACATAGCTGCCGATATTCGGGGCGAGAACCAGCTCTGCCTCCGGGTTGAGATGCAGGCCAATATCACGCGCAAACAGATCGTCCGCGAGGAAAAAGCTCGGGACAAAGGGTTCCATACGGACAGGATCCGCGTTCACGCCAAGAAGCAAATGGTTCATCGTCGTGTTCCCCGCAAGCACCATACGGTAAATATGCTTTGGGTCAAGGTCGGCGCTCTTGCACATTTCCTGAATCAGCGGGCGGATGGATTCCTCGATCACGGCGTCCTGAAGCCGTTTGCGTCCTCCTGGCTTTGATGACTCAATGATACGGTTGATCACGTCTGCCCCAAAACGAATCTGTCCGTTCCCGCCGCTCCCCTTTGCAAGAATCGTTCCCGTTTCAAGGTCAACAAGGAGCGCTGCAAGCGTTGTCGTTCCAAGATCAACGGCAAGTCCGGCGATCGGCGTGCTGTCAGTTGACGGGAAAATATCCAGTACGGTCGCCGTATCCCCATTTTCGGAAATCACGCAGCGGACGGAGAATCCGCTGTCGCGAAGAACGTCTGCGAGTGTCTTCAGCACATGAAACGGCAATACAACGCGCTTGCACCCGATCTCCGCCTGTATCGAGCGCATCAGGCGTTCATTGTCAGGCATTGCATCGTCGATCGTCGGCTCTGCAAGAGTTACGCAGATCGCGCGAAATATCGGATGAAAATCGATCCCGGCCGAACGAATCTCTTTCCAAGAATCGCGAAAAATCCGGATCTCGCGTTCCGATGAAAGATCTGCAATTTTCATGCGGCTGCGGTAAGCGGAAGCAATGTCCGGAACTTCGATCTCTACGTCCGCACAGATCTTTGAACAGCAGGCAAGTCGCCAGCCCTCCTGGTACTCCTCATCAGACAAATGCCGGTTTTGTGCCGAATCCAGCGTTCCCTTGGTCAATCGAACACGGCATTTTCCGCACACGCCGTTGCCGGAACACGGCGCATCGATCGCAACATTTGCTTTGCGCGCAACGTCCAAAAGATTCTCGCCAGCGTTGGCCGAAATCTCAACGGTCGTGCCATTTGCTTGAAATACTACAGAATACACTGAAAACCGATTCCTTTCTGCCGTAAAACCTGTACAGCGTTGAAAAATCGGGCAGGAAGCGATGCCCCCTGCCCGACTTCGAGTTTGTTACATCAGGGGATCCATGCTAAGCACGGGATGACCCTTTTCAGTGAGATAGTTGAGCAGTTCTTCCGGATCGGTCGTGACGGTCTCGTCTGCGATCATATCAACGAAATTCTCAATGCCGAGCATTTCACTCGCAGTCTTGTTCAGACGCGCAGCAACGGAATCCTTCAGTTCTTTCGGCATCCAGACGATACGGGCAACGCCGCCTTCCGCCGCAGCAAACTTCTTGCTTGCTATGAAGTGACGTCCATGTCCCATGAATCCGGGGGTCTGAACGCCGCCGCCCGTCATCGAAGCGAGTTCGCCGAAGGTCATGCCGGTCGGGGTCATTCCCTTATACTCGCGGTTTACAATGACGAGGCCATTGGACAGAGGCTCGATACCGCAGATACACTCGAAGCATCCGCAGGAGGTCATCGGGTCTTCCATGATGGAGTACAGCGAGACATGCTCGACCGCCCCCTGCGTCGCCGCGTGTACCATGGCGTCGACATCGGGATAGTACCCCTTTACCGGATCGGTGCAGCCCTCTTTGCTGATCGGCTGGCAAGGACCTGCATCGTTCAGCTCTTTTGTTGCTTTCGCATCAAGCCAGGACACTGCGCCGCAAAGTCCCAGGCGCTCCGGCGTTACAACGCAGCAATGGCTGGGTGCAAAGGACTGACACAGAATGCAGGTATAGAAACGATCTACGCTCTCATCCGTCATGGACGCAAGGCGGTCATCGCGTGCATCGTAGGTGGGCATTGCCTCCTCATTCAGAATGCGCGCAGCCTCCGTGGGATCCGTGATGATCGTGATCTGGCACTTGTCAACGACGGCATCAAACTCATCGGAGATCATGCCATACAGGACTTCGCCAAAATGCTTGAGGCGGAAGCCTTTATCAAACGCGTCTTTGGAAACGCGGATGCGAACAAGATTTCTCTGGCCGGTATGCATAACACCTTCCAGATAGTTGAACCAGGTATGGATCTTACGTTCGATGACAGACTCGAAATCCGGCTGCATCTTCGCGCCTGCGACCTCGATCAGGGTAGCAATGTCTGTCGCACCAGCGTCGATGTCGGGACCGACGACGGTAATCTTATGATCCTCTACTGCATCGAGCGGACGGCTCTTGACAAGCTCACAGCTCGTATGGCTGCCTGCCCAGAATTCAGTCTGCATATCGGGCTTACGGACGACTTCGCCCTCGAATGCCGCAGCGAACGCAACGGGGATCGGGAGTTCCTTGGTCTTGATCTTGATGCCGCGCAGTTCGAGAGAACGCTTCACGGTTTCATCATGGTTGGTTACGGCTTCGAGTGCGCCGGGGACCTGCAGATCACCGATCGCCTGATCGACGACGACCGGGAAGCCAAGAGCGATCGCTCCCGCGCCTGCGGAGACGACAACCTCGTTCAGCGCGCCGAATGTATTGACGAATGCGGGGACGCGTTCCTTTGTGTAAGCAAGCAGATCCGCAAGGTTGCCGGGCTGAACATTGCCGAAGATAAGCGCAGCGCGAATCGCGACAGTAACAACATGAATCACGGCGGTCACGTCATGGCCAAGCGGGACAACGCGAAGCTCAAGACCCATTTTGACGCCCTGCTCCGCGGCCTGTTCGATGCAATCGCCGATCATGAAGGTCAGAATGCCTTTGGACTGGTAGTCCTTTACGACTTTTTCGACCGCAGCCGGATCGTCCGCTTTGCCGAGCACGACGGCGACGCCAGGAATGTCGCCCGTGACGAGCGGAACGCCGAGCGAACGAATAATCGGATCAGGCACAAAGCCGATGCCGCTTTCGGAGGCATAGGGGTCGCCGCCGCCGACATACTTCAGGCCTTCGATGATCTCCGCGCCGACCGCTGTCGCAAGGCCGGCATTCAGCGCCTGTCCGATGTCGTCCTGGTTCGTGATCAGGCTCTTCAACACGCCGACACAGGCAGGCAGATCGCCGAGCTTTTGTACTTTGACGCCCGTCGCCGCATAAATTGTCGGGAAGAAGTACGCTGTATCGGGGAAAGCGATGGGGGTATCTGCGCCATGCTTTGCGATGGCATCGTTGACAGCGCCTTCAGTCAGGCCCGCAACTGCATTGGAACCGGCGTAGATGAGATCAGTCAGTGCGCTCATATTTGTTTGATTCCTCCTAATCAATACTATTGCTGATTGGTGATTCTTTATTATTCTCTGCACTCTGGGGGGAATGCCCACACAGCGCTGACATCCGGGTTGGGGGGATATGACCGGCATACCTTTGCCGGATTCTCACCAATGCCGTCCGACCGATTCACATTCCCGGTCGGACAGTAATGGGACGTTTTACAGTTCCAGATAGGAATCTGCGTATAGCGTATGGTTCTTGAAGACGTCGCAGCTCTTGATGGTCTCCATCAATCTCAAATCGCACGGATTGACGATGGCCGAGGTCAGGCCCTGCATCATGGCCATTGCGACGAGCGCGGAGTCCATGATCGGACGAATATGCTTCGGCATTCCGTTGGAGTTGTTGCTGAGGCCGCCAGTGCTCTTGAGTCCCTCGTCTGCAAAGGCCTTGATCGCGTTCAGGACGTCCATCTGTTTATCCTGCATTCCCTTGACAACAAGGAACAGCGGGTCAAACCAGAGATCGGACGAATCCATGCCGAGAGCAAGTCCGCGCTCAAGCATATTATGGCAATGCATCATACGCTCTTCGTTGTCCTTCGCGATTCCGTCCGCAGAGCAGAGTGCAATAACGATCGCATCGTTTGCAGCCGCAAGATTGATATTGTCGATGCGGCTGCCGGCGTCGGCGGAGTTCACGATGGGCTTGCCGTTCGTTCGGTTATAGACCGAAATGCCGGCTTCAATGGCCGCCTTGTTTGCGGTATCCAATGCAAGCGGGACATTATCGAAATTCTGCTGAAGCGTCTGCACCGCCCACTTCATGAGTTCGGGGCCGTTGCTCTCCGCAGGTCCGATGTTAACGTCGAGGTAAGTTGCGCCCGCTGCGATCTGTTCAGCGGCACGTTTCAGGATCGGCTCCGGATCGTAGGTCTCCATCGCCTTGCGAATCGACGGGCTGATGCAATGGATCCTCTCACCGATGGTGACGAACTGCTGACTGTTCGGATCGCGGCGCTTATAGGTCACGGGCTTATCATCCACAAGCATAGGATGCACGACGATAGGCGGAGCGGGCAGAACAGTTTTCTTCGGAGCTGCTGCTTCTTCCTGCGTGGCCGGCTTTCTATCGACGATTCCCTTTTTCCACTCTTCGTCACGCATGAACTTTACAAGCTGCACGGCCTCGGTCGTACCGACAATGACGTTCCAATCCGGAAGCTTATCCTGGATCTCGCCCTTCATGACGGCGACTTTTCCCGGAATGATCAACACACGGCTCTTGATTTTATTGGCAATGTCGAACTCATCCATGAATTTCTTAATGGAAGAACTCGAGAACTTGCCTGCTGCCCATGCGGTCAGCACGGACATACCGGAAGCGTCTGTGATGAGAAGGTTAGCCGGCATTTTTGAGCGTTCCAACTCGCCGGAGACCAAGAAATACGTCAGTGCAAAATCAACCGAAAGGCAGCACGGACTGTTTTCATCAGCGCCGTTAATCGGGTAGATGCCGGGCGCGACTTTCATGGGTTTCTGCGGATCTGTAAATATGTTCTGACGGAGGCCGTACAGTGGCAGTGCCTTTGCATAGGTCATCTCGGAGCAGATCACGATGGAACCGTATTTGCATGTAAAGAGACTCATAAGCGCCGCTTCAAGATGCGCGTTACCGTCAGCAAGCCGTGCAACGTTAACGATCGAGGGATATCCGAACGTACGGTCGCCGTCCTTCAGCGCTGCTCTGCGGATCTCAACAGCGTTTGCGTAAGCATCCTTAATCGACGCCGCGCCGACATCCAGCAGCAGGTTCTTGTTCCCGAGCGCCTCGAGTTTTTCAACGGTTTCATGCAGCGTTTCCAGCGAATCGGCACGGACGCCGAGAAGCACTTTCGCTTCCGTTGCGAGCGCGCTCATATCGGCGTAGTTCTCGGGCGTTGCACCGTTTAAGACATACTCCACGCCTTCCGCCGCCGCCATTCCGGCCTTCGCCGCTTCGACATTGGCGCAATCCAAAATCAGCGGACGGCCGAGCGCCTTTGCCTTGGCTACGAGCGCGGCATAGTCATCTGCCGTTTTGTCGCAGCTGTGCCGGACGGAGATCATTTCAACATACATTCTCTCGCTGATACGCTCGTAATCCACGCTCGGAATGGATGCAAGTTTCGCTGTGATGGTCGCTTCATCCATGCAATCACAGAGGCCAACCGCATAAATCGTCTTGGAAACGAGCGTCTTTTCGTGCCGGGAAAGCACCGTCTCGCCGCCAAGCGAAAGATCGCCGATCTTGTACGCTTTCATCGGAGGCGCAGTTGCCTCGGAAAGCGTAGCAAGCGCTTCCGGCGACATATGGGGGCACTTGTCGATCGGCACAGCGCCGGATGCGACCTTCATTGCAAAGGCCATACAGGTCGGGCTGCCGCAGTCCTTACAGTTCGTTTTGGGGGTCAGTTTGAAAATGTCCAAACCTTTCAATGCCATAACCCGTACCCTCCCTTACATCAAGGCAGCAATGAGCTGCGAAATGGTTTTAATGGACTCCGGATGCTTCAGGATCACGGCGTCGCTGCCATAGCACAGGCATGCGGCTGCAGTCTCGACCTCCATATCGATCCCGCGCTCCTCTTGATCGCCCCATTCCGGTATTTCTGCTTCCGGTGCAGTGGCCTCCTTCACGCCCCATGCTTCTGTGCCGACGGGGGTGATAATCGGCATTTGCAGCGTCGCGTCGTTCTGCGTCAAGGCGGCTGCCTTAACGCGTTCCAAGGTAGACGCAACATACTCAAAACCATATCCTGCGGCTGCCGAACCGACGTTCATCGCAACATTTGCGCCCTGAACGCCCATCTGCGTAATCAAAACGTTCAGCTGTTTGGCAAGGTTGATATCCACGGCGGACTCTGCGCCGATCTTTTGGCCGTAAGCAAGGCCGGCACCAGCAGATACCGCTTTATAGTTCTCCTCCTTTGCGGAAAGCACAAGAATGTTCCTGCCGTGCAGCGCTTCCGCGATCTGATTGAACAGTTCGGCATCCTTGTCGGCGTTTTTACAGCCCGCAACAACGATGGGCTTATCGATCGCTTCTGCTACAGCCTTCGCATCTGCAACACAATCGGCAACAGACTTGTTGGCTCCGTTCGGATCCGCTTCGTCAAAGCGGATGCAAACAAAGTCCACGTGCTCGAGCGCAGCCGCGCGCTTGGCTTTCTCCGCAAGCGTCGATGCACCGGCATAAAACGCTTCGAGGCCCTTGCAGGGCTGTTCCGGCGCGTCCGACACATCGATGCCGATCCTCGGCGGGTTCTTCAGCGAAGCGTCGAAGGCGTATAGATTGTAAACGTTCTGACCGCCGATTTTGACGGCCGTGTCGCCGGTACCCAGCGTCAGCTCGTGAATCGCTGCGCTGAAGACCTGTGGCTTCTTTTGAAACGGCATAACGGTTTTCTCCTTCAATTAGTTTATCATCGAATGTTTGGAATAACGCTCGCGGATCAAAGGCTCAAACTGTCAAAGATCGCACGCGCGGCTGTTTTTACCGGGCTATCCTCCGGAATCGACACGCTGGGTTTTCCCTCTGCATCGAATGCATAGACGGCATCATCATGCGGAATAACACCTGCGAGCGTAAGCCCGTAGCGCTCGATCTCTTCACGCACACCGTCGTTCAATTCACCGTTCGGCGCCCGATTGATGATGAGCTTGACCTCCTTCGCGCCGAGTTCCATCTGTCGGATCATCTCAGCGAGCCGTCCCGCCGCCTGCACACCGCGGCGCGAACAATCGCTCACAAGCAGGATCGTATCGACCTTTGGCAGCACGCCGCGACTGATATGCTCAAGACCCGCTTCGTTGTCCACGACAATATAACGATAGTTCTTGGCGTAACGTTCGATCTCGGCGGTCAGGATCCCGTTAACAAAGCAATAGCACCCTTTGCCCTGCGTTCTGCCCATGACAAGCAGGTCAAAGTCGTTCGTCTCGGTCAGCGCGTCGCCAAACATCATCTCCGCATATTCCGCTTTTGTGACGCCTTGCGGGATGGGACTGACGGCCGCTGTTTCCGCATGTGCGATATTCTCGCGAATATCACCGAGCGTCATGCCGACATCGACGCCAAGCACTTCGTTCAGATTCGAATTCGCGTCAGCGTCTACGGCCAGAACCGGGCCGTTCTTTTTTCTGCAAAGATACTGGATAAACAGTCCGCAAACGGTTGTTTTTCCGACGCCGCCTTTTCCGGCAAACGCTATAGTCTGGGTCATGATCGTTCTCTCTTTCTTCCGCGGCAATCCGTGCTAAAGCGCTTGTCAGATCAGGTCGACGATGCCGGACTCTTTGACGATCCGGGCAACGTCATCATACTTGTTCAGCGCGTACAGGTGAATGCCGTCAATGCCGCAGGCGCGGTATTCATCGATCTGACGAATGGTATATTCGATTCCGGCTTCCTTAAAGCTTGCCTTCTTCTCTTCTACATTCGCATCAAAAGGATCCTTTACGAACGGATTCGGGAAGATCCAGTTTTTCGAGATGATCTCGCACAGTTCACGCGGCATGACGCAGCCATTGCGGCTCAACGCCATGTTGATAGTCGCCGCCTGATCCAGTATCGGCATAATGCCGACATCTACCGGCATTGTGATGCCTGCGCCGCGGATCGCGTCGAGCCAGTAACGGAACTGATCCATATCCCAACAGAGCTGCGTCATGATGTAATCCGCGCCCTCGTCCTGCTTCTGCTTCAAAAAGCCGATATCGGACTCGAGACTGCGGCAGGAAATATGTCCTTCCGGAGAACCCGCTACAGCGATGGTAAACTTGCTGCCAAACTCTTTTCTTACGAACTTAACAAGCTCCGTAGCATAGTGCAAGTCGCCGCCGGTACCCTCCCAGCCAAACGGCAGATCGCCGCGAAGCGCCAACATATGATCGATGCCGTGTGCAAGATAATTCTCAAGTTGGTCCTTGATACCCTCTTTTGTGTTGCCGATACAGGTAAAATGCGTGACCGGGATAGCCTTTCCGTCTTTGTGGATCTTGTCCAGGACTTCTAGATTCTTGCCGACATTCGTTCCACCCGCGCCATATGTGCAGGAGATGTAATCCGGGTGCAGTGTGTAGAGCTTGTCCAGCACGCCGCCATCGCCGCAAAGTTTTTCCATGCCGACATCCGTTTTGGGCGGGAACACTTCAAAAGAAAAAGCCGCCCGTTTTTCAAAGATCTCCGGAATCCTCATAAAACATTTTCCCTCCAAATTACTTCAATATTACATTCGGACGGAATCGCATCCGAATAAACGCTTCTGCTCTTCGGCTCAAATCGGTGAAAAGGTATACCGTTTCAGCAGACCAGCCGTATCCGTATGTACAATCACCGAGCCGTCTTTCAAATCTTCGCGAATGATCTTCGCCTGTGCTTCGATGCCGCGCACATATGTTTCCGGGTCACTCGTCTCAACGGTTTGAAACGTAATGTCCCGCATCTGGTTTCTACTGCAGGAATTGAATATCTCACAGCAAAGCTCGTACTCCATTAAGCATCCTCGCAAAGCCGCACAACGACAGCGCCGCCGGTAAGATCCGCAGATACGAAACTCCCCCGCACCTTTGTCTCCGCGCCCATGACGTCACGAAATATCAAATAGCCGTCCTCGGCGCGAATCTCGGAAACAAATCGCGCAAGGATGTTCTTATCTTCCTTTTCTTCACGATAAATGGTAGACAGACACATATCCGTGTCCTCCCTGCATCTTATTTGGCTTGCGCATTGAACGCTTCGAGCGCATCTGCGAGATAGGCGTTGCCCTCCTCATAAGCGGAAACAGCATGCAGCAGGAGATGCTGCGCTTCGCCGGACATCAGCTCGGACTGCTCTCGAAGCTCCGCCGTATGATGAATATTATGCTGAAGCATAAAAGAAAGCACCGCAGCGGTCTGCTCGCGCGCTTGTACGGATGACCCGTGCAAATGCGAATGCTGATCGTGCATGTGCTCATGGTGGTGCGTATGGGCCGTTTCTCCCGCTGCTGAAGAGCAAGCCATTTCTTTCAAATCGTGACCCGTAATAACGCCCCCTTTCAATCAGTAATTTTTTCTATAATCACATATTTTATGTTACTCCAACTGTGCAAATCTTGCAAGAGGATTTGCAAACTATCGGTGAAAAATGTTTCAAATGCAGCCGGTTTGACGATCGCGAAACATGGAACGGCAAACGTCCGCATCTATTCGGCTGCTATTCTTCCTCCTTGATCCAATAGCCGACGCCGATCTCCGTTTTAAGGTACTTCGGAGCAGCCGGGTTCGACTCGAGCTTTCTGCGAATATTCGCCATGTTGACCCGCAGTATCTGCTTGTCAAAAGACGCCGACGCGCCCCAAACACTTTTAATTATATAGTCATAGGTGAGTACGCGTCCGGCGTGGCGCGTCAGCAGCTCTAAGATCCGATACTCGATCTGCGTTAAATGAATATCGACTCCGTCAAGAAAAACACGGTGTTTTCCGTAATCAACGCAAAGACCGTCGCAGCGCTAGGCTGCTGCCTGCGCAGCGTCATTCTGTGCCGCGCGGCGCTGAGAGGCATGACGAAGCGCAGCCCGCAGGCGCGCCAGAAGCTCGCCCGTAGAAAACGGCTTTGTCATATAGTCGTCCGCACCCAGATCCAGCGCCGTCACCTTATCACGCTCATGCGAGCGGGCGGATACGACAATGATCGGCACATCCGACCATTCACGGACGGACTTGATAATCTTCTGTCCGTCTATGTCCGGAAGCCCCAGATCCAGAATCATCGCATCGGGATTATGGGAAGCCGTCAACATTAAGGCCTGTGTTCCCGTTTCCGCTGTCAACGTATCGAAGCCGTTTGTCGCGAGGATCGTGCTGATAAAGTTTGTAATGCTTTTTTCGTCCTCCACAACAAGGATCCGTTCTTTATTCTCCATCTTCGCTCTCCTTTGCTGGCAGGCGGAAATGCACCGACAGGCCGCCGCCGTCGCGGTTTTCCGCGTGCATACTGCCGCCGTGCGCTCGAATGATCGCATTGCACACAGATAGGCCGATGCCCATATTGCGCTTGCTGTCCGAGGTCTGTGCGCTCGTCCGGCCATGATCCTCGAGCAGATGCGCAAGTGCCTCCGGCTCTACACCGCAGCCGTTATCGGAAACCGTGAACGTGACCGCAGCGTCGCCCTCTTTTTCTGCCGAGACCAGTATCTCTGTCGCGTGCTTTGCATGCGTGACCGCGTTTTCCAACAAATTGATCAGCACCTGCTCAATGAGCATCGCGTCCATTGGGCAAATCAGCATTTCTTCCGGCACATGCACCTTCACCGGGCTATCCGGAAAACGCTTGCAATGCTTTGTCACGGCCTCCGCCAGAACTTCCTCTACGATCTCCGGCGTCTTTTCGATTTTTGCCGCGCAGTCCCGATCCTGCCGTATGCGCGTGATCGTCAGAAGGTTCTCGACCATGCGAATGAGCCATTGCGCATCGCTGTCGATCTCCTGGTGCAGTTTCCGCTTTTGCTCGACGGATAGGCTATCGCCATTTTCCATCAGAACAGAGTTTGCGCCGAGGATCGACGTCAACGGCGTACGCAAATCGTGTGAGATCGCGCGAAGCAGATTGCTGCGGATCATCTCGCGATCCGCTTCTCTTCGCGCCTGCTCCTGATGCTTGATCGTCGTTGTCAGCGTACATGTCAAAACAGAAACAGTAAGCATGCAGAGAATGGCGATCGGATACCCGGGCAAAGAAAAGTTGAACGCGAAATACGGGTAGGTAAACACGTAATTGACGAGCAGCACGCCGGCAAAAGATGCCGCTACGCCATAAAAATAACCGTCGGTAAAGCGCGAAACGAGGAGAACCGAGAGAACAAACAGCATCGGCACATAATCGTTGCTCTTTTCCACGCCATCGATCTGCGTCAGAAGCAGGCAAAGCGCCATCGTTGCAAACAGCAGGATCGTGGTCAAAAACAAATTGCG
>ULKV01009261.1_pt1 | contig 11304 bp, 8 predicted proteins | sample 1951241 | NCBI WGS metagenome assembly ULKV01 (sample SAMEA4835509, study PRJEB28245) | human gut metagenome | biome: gut microbiome; material: fecal sample | place: Denmark | collected 2008
AGAATTCATCGCGGAATACAAGAAGCGCAGTCTGGTTCTTGGAAAAGGTATCCGTGTTGTGACAAAGGATGGTGAGCGCAAGGCAACCGCACTTGATATCGACGACATGTGCCATCTCCTTGTCGAGTACGAGGATGGCACCCGCGAAAATCTCTCAACCGGCGAAATCAGTATCCGGCTGCAGTAATACGTGATAACCAAGGAAAAATTGGATATAATATGTGTGTATGATTGATTGTTACAATTAAATAATTACAAATGAAACAATATGTAGATTCGAGTTGCACAGAATACTTATTATTAAGCAGACCATTGGAACACGCTGGTACTTAATGAGCAGGGCAATAAGAAATAAATAATTGATGTATGATATTCCTGCGAATTTAGTACCACTGCGTGTGGAAGTGAGCGAGAGCGCGTCTGCGAAGAATAAGTATTCTGTGCAACTCGGTCAGTATAGTAGGATTCGTAACTGTTTGATTTGTAAAACAACGAAAGGAGACACATATTATGAAGATACTATTTTACGACGCAGCAGCCTACGACGTGGAATCCTTCGAGAAAGAACTCACCCATTTCCCGGACATCGAGATCATCTACCACGAAGTTGATATCTCTCCGAAGACTGTATCACTCGCACAGGGCTGCGATGCAATCTGTGCATTTGTAAACTCGGATCTGAGCGCGCCGGTACTGGAGAAGCTTGCTGCAATAAATATCAGATTGGTGCTGCTTCGCTGTGCCGGGTTTAATAATATAGATTTGGAAAAGGCAAATGAACTTGGCATTACGGTGCTTCGTGTGCCGGGATATTCTCCGGAAGCCGTTGCGGAACTTGCGATTACACTGGCGCTTGCGGTCAACCGCCATGTACACAAAAGCTACATCAAAGTGCGGGAAAATAATTTCAGCTTAGTTGGATTAACCGGAGTGAATTTTCATGGGAAGACCGCAGGCATCATCGGGACCGGAAAGATCGGTGCTGCAATGTGCCGGATCTGCCGTGGATTTGGTATGCGCGTAATCGCGTATGATATGTACCCGAATAAAGAGCTGGAATTCGTGGAATATATGTCACTTGCAGACGTGCTGAAGCAGAGTGACTTGATTTCCCTGCATTGCCCGCTCACAGACGAGACTTATCACATGATCAACAAGGATACGATTGCACAGATGAAGGACGATGTGATCTTAGTCAATACATCTCGTGGTGCGCTGGTCGATTCAGAGGAACTGATACAGGGTATCCGGCAGGGCAAATTCTTCGGCGTTGGTCTGGATGTCTACGAAGAAGAGGGAGACAATGTATTTGAGAACCGGGAGGACGAGCTGTTACAGCATTCTATCACAGCCAGATTGCTTTCATTCCCCAATGTTATCATTACGTCCCATCAGGGTTTTCTGACGCGGGAAGCACTTGCGGCAATCAGCCGGACAACCTTACAGAATGCGGTTGATTATGAAAATAGAACCATCCATGAAGCCAATCAGGTAAAATAAATTGCAAGATTATAACAATCATAAGTACGGGCAGATGTATGTATCACACATATATCTGCCCATTTTTGCTGTTTTTATCAAATAGATGTGGATTTAAAAATGAATCTATGATAAAATGGCTCTTATCTGCTGTTTATAGGACAACAAAATGAAATCAGACAGCAAATAACGGACAAGATGCATGATACAGAATTCTTTATAAGAGGGTATGTGTTGTGAATCGAGAACGAAAAAAGAGAGGGAAAAAGGATGGAAGAAAAGAAGCGACACTCATTTGGTGGATCAATCGGATTCGTACTTGCGGCGGCAGGTAGTGCGGTTGGTCTTGGAAATATCTGGCGGTTTCCGTATCTGGCAGCCAAGGATGGAGGCGGATTATTCTTAGTCGTCTATATCATTCTGGCATTGACATTTGGCTACACGCTGCTGACTACGGAGATTGCAATCGGTCGAAAGACGAAACAGAGCCCGCTCACGGCATATACGAAGCTTCATGATAAATGGGGATTCTTAGGTGCTATTGCGAGTATTATACCGGTTATCATCATGCCGTACTACTGCACAATCGGTGGCTGGGTAGTAAAATATTTCTTCGTATTTTTGACAGGACATGGAGCCGACGCTGCACAGGATGGATTCTTTACCGGATTCATCACGTCACAGTGGGAACCGATTATTACATTTGTGATCTTCCTTGCGGTATCTGCATTTATCGTATTCCGTGGTGTCAATAAAGGAATTGAGTCTACATCGAAGATTATCATGCCGATCCTGCTTGTCATGATTTTGGGAATTGCAATATTCTCATTAACATTGAAAAATACAAATGATGCAGGTGAAGTAGTAACCGGTCTGCAGGGATTTAAAATATATATTGTTCCTAATTTTGAGGGACTGACAATCGGAAAGTTATTTACGGTTCTGATCGATGCACTCGGACAGTTGTTCTTCAGCTTGTCTGTGGCAATGGGTATCATGATTACATATGGTTCGTATGTGAAGGATGATGCAAACCTTGGAAAATCAATTAATCAGATTGAGATTTTTGATACGGTTGTTGCGTTCCTTGCAGGTGCGATGATCATTCCGGCTGTGTATGCATTTATGGGAACAGAGGGTATGTCATCCGGACCAAGTCTGATGTTTGTATCTTTGCCAAAGGTATTTGCTGCAATGGGTGCTGTCGGAAATATAATCGGTACAATCTTTTTTGCAATGGTATTGTTCGCTGCAATTACAAGTGCGGTATCCGTCATGGAGGCAGTTGTATCATGTATTATGGATGCATTCCATACAAGCAGAACAAAGGCCGGCACAATCGAGGGAATCTTCGCACTGATCGTTGGTATCATTGTCTGCCTCGGATACAACAAGCTGTACTTCGAGTTCAAGCTTCCGAACGGCTCAACGGCGCAGATCTTAGATATCATGGATTACATCAGTAACAATCTGCTGATGCCGATCGTAGCACTTGCAACCTGTATTCTCGTTGGATGGGTCATCAAACCGAAGACTGTGATCGAAGAAGTAGAAAAGAGCGGTTGTAAGATGGGAAGAAAGCGGCTTTACACTGCTATGGTAAAGGTCATCGCTCCAATCTTCCTGATCCTGCTTTTGCTGCAGACACTCGGAATCATGAAACTGTAAACATATAGAAAAAGGAACCCGGTTTGGGTTCCTTTTTTTCGCGGAGAAAACTTATAAAGTTTTAATTGTATCAAGCAGACTCATTGGAATATTCATATTTCCCCGTCCGATTCCCATCTGTATATTCGGCTTTACAACCCCGTGGAAATCCGAGCCGCCGGAGATTGCCAGCCCGTATTTGGCAGCCAGCGAGCGGAGCTTCTCACTTTCAAAGCGGTTGTTCGAAGAGTGGAATGCCTCAAGTCCTTTTAATCCGAGTGTTTTCAGATACGCCAATAACTCATCAATCTGTGCATACCCAAGATGATAGAGCAGAGGATGTGCCAGAAATGCCGCTTTGCTATAAGTCGTTAAGATGCGCATGGCAGTCTCACAGGTAACCTGTGGTTTTGGAAGGTAATATTTACAGCCGATGCCGATGTATTTGCGGAACGCGGTATCCTTGTCTTTGCAGACACCTTCCTCGACGAGAACTCTTGCGAAATGTGCCCGTGTGATGACACTGTCCGGATTGCCGTGAAGCAGCTTCTCCATCGTGACAGGGAGACCATCTGCCTGCATCATCGCTACCATTTTCTCATTTCTTCCCTCACGTGCTTCCTTTAATACGGCAAGCTCTTTTTGAAGCTCTGGGTTTTCATAGTCCATATAGAAGCCGAGAATATGAATCTCACGATTGTTATAGTAGCAGGACAGTTCGATGCCCGGCACTACCTCCAAAGGCTTGTCCTTTGTATAGTCTAAGATTTCTGCCACGCCATCGACCGTGTCGTGATCGGTCAGGGCAATCGCGGAAAGTCCCATCCGCATCGCTTCGTCGGCAACCTCTGTCGGTGTCAGAGAACCGTCGGACGCATTGGAATGTACATGTAAATCGATTCGTTCCATATTACCAACCTCCTTGTGATCGTGTTTGATGTATTATTTTATATCACAGCTTGTACCATCTGTTTTGTTTAGGTGATGCAAAACTATATCGGATAAGCGGATTATTTATTCTTCAGAATATTCAACAGCTCATCCGGTGAGAATGTATATTTCGTGTGACAGAAGTCGCACACAACTTCAATTGGCTTGTTGTCAGCAATCATAGCGCCAAGCTCTTTTCTGCCAAGACTGATAACTGCCTGCTCGACACGCTCCTTGCTGCAATCACAGACATACGCACAAGGCATGGAATCGGTCAGCTCGACATCATAGCCTTCAAACAATTTTCGTATGATAGCTTCCACAGACATGCCCTGCTTGAGAAGAGCAGTGAAAGAAAATCCTTTCAGCCGTTTCTCCAGCTCGTCAATCAATGCGTCCTCTGCAAATGGCATCAGCTGGATGATAAATCCACCGGCATTCGCTACGGATGTATCGTCGTTGAACAACACGCCCAGAGCCACAGAGCTTGGAATCTGGTCACTTGTTGCAAAATAGTAGGTCAGATCCTCTGCAATCTCGCCGCTTACCAGATGGGTGTCGCCGACATACGGCTCCTTCAGACCGATATCCTTGATGACGCTTAAGACACCGAGGTCCACAGCCTTTGCGACATCGTTTGCAGGAAGCATAACCTCCGGTTCGCTGACATATCCCTTGACATGTCCGTTTGCATCGGCAGTGACAAGCATACCGGAGATCGGTCCCTGACACTGGATACGGAGTGTTAATTTGTCGGTATCATTTTTACACATGGCGCCCATCAGCACGCCTCCGGTCAACAGTCTGCCGAGTGCGTTCGTAACAACCGGACTGGTATGATGTGTAATTCTTGCTTTTTCCACAGTATCGGTAGAGTTGCAGGCGAAGAAACGAACCTGCTTGTTCGCTGCCATGCCACGAATCATTGTATCTGCCATAAATGTATCCTCCTTAAAATGAGTGTTTGGATTTTGTATATATACTTGCATGTGTTGTTATTTATGATTGATGCAGTGGTATACAAAATTACTGTATATATTGTTTCTTTGAATTCTTGTTTCGTGTTTCTTTCGCGATGATATAAATACGTTCACATTCCTCGTCCGCCGGCTCATGTGTAAATGCATCATAGGCCGCAAGCAGGGTAAGACCGGAATCAGCTACCATCTGTTTCATCTGCTTTAGTGTGTACCCTTTTTGTACATGCAATTCCTCATATTTGCGGAACAGGTTATCATCGGCATCGGAATCCGAAGGTTCCTTTACGAACAGGCTTAAAGCGAGTTCATTAATTGCTTCCTCTTCATCATAATAATTATCCCAGATAAAGCTGATATCATCCCGATCCTCGGCAATTGTCGCTTCGGCTACGACATCCCGGTAATAATGCTCCGTATGGAAGTCGAAGATGAAAAGTCCGTCCGGATCAAGGTAGTTATTGACGAGCGAGAATACATGCGTAAGCTCTTCCGGTTCGGTAATATAATTGACGCTGTCGCAGAGACTTACGATGGCTGCAACGGTTCCGTATAACTCAAACTCGCGCATGTCCTGACACAGGTAGAGCGATGAAGAATGATTTTGTTCCCGCTTTTCGTTTGCAATATCCAGCATGGCAGGGGAGTTGTCGATACCGATCATGTCGTATCCGAAATCTGCCATACGCTCGGTTATATTTCCGGTTCCACAGCCAAGCTCTGCCAGAATGCCGCTTGCAATATCATATTCCACAAGCAGGCCGTGCAGATAGTCTGCCCATGCGTCATAGGGAATGTTGTCCATGAGCGCATCGTAGACAGCAGCAAAATTTGAATATGCTTCAGCCATAGGGTACCTCCTTATTTTTCGTAAACACTGACATTAAATTATAAAATAAAAGATAGTGAAAAACAAGGAAAAATCATATATAATAAAATGCGCGATTGATAGCGCGTATGCGAGATTTGGAGGATTACAATGAAAGATCAGATACAGACAATAAAATTAAAGAAGGAGAAGCGTGCATTTTCATATTGGCGCATCCCGTTTTTTGCGGGCGCGGGCATCTATCTGGAAGTGTTGTTTCATCTGGCGATTTACCATAAACTCGAAAGCACGAGCATCTATCCGATTTTGTTCGGTGCCACGTTGGGGCTTTTCTTAGCGGCACTCACTGTATGGCTGCCGCGCATCGGAAATGAGATCATCGCGTATGTCGGTCTTACGGCATTCTGCGTGTATGATATCGTGCAGCTCATCTATTTCCGGATATTTGGGACATTCTTAAGTCTGGTGTCTGTCGGCGGGGCCGGGAACGCGATGGATTTCAAGGTCGTGATGTTCGAGAAGATTCGCCAGAATGTTGGATGGATGTTGCTGTTTATGTTGCCGGTGATCGCACTTGTTTTGCTGCGTGTATTTCTGATAAAGTTTGACAGACCGAAGATGAAAATAAGGCTTATAAGTGTGGCAAGTGCGGTTTGTCTGTGCGCCATTTCCATCCTTCTGCTGAATGTGCAGGGACGCGCGATGTATTCGCCGTATCAGTTGTTCCACAACCAGTATGTGCTGGAGCTTTCGATGAACAAGCTCGGCGTATGTGTGACGACCGTGCGGGATGCGCAGACGATGCTCACCGGGGGAAAGAAAAATGTGACATTCACTTTGGATGATACAGATATGCAGCCAGATGATGTGACGGCAACCGAAAGTGATGCAATGGAAGCTACGGCAACCGATACGGATGCAGCACCTGCGTATGTGGAACAGGTTGATCCGGCAGTTGATTTTAAGAAGCTGTATCAGGCAGCCGAGGATGAGCAGTTGAAGAATCTGTCCGCTTATTGCGCGCAGCAGACACCGACCATGCAGAACGAATATACGGGTATGTTCGAAGGGTATAATGTTGTCTGCATTACCGCGGAGAGCCTGTGCAAATACGGTATCTACGAGAACTGCACACCGACGCTTTATAAGATCATGAATGACGGCTTTGTATTTGAAAATTACTATAATCCGATCTGGTATCACAGTACGATTGACGGAGAATTTGTAGACTGTCTGGGACAGTATCCGTGTTCCTCAGAGTGGAGCTTTTATAAGTCAGCAGATACATATCAGCCGTATGCACTTGGCAATGCATTGAATGAGAAAGGCTACACAAGCAAAGCATACCACGACTTTGACTTCTATTATTATAACCGGAGTGAGACACATGCGAATATGGGATATGATTTCAAGGCAATCGATTATGGTCTGGATATCCCAAGCTATGTGACATATTCCGATTATGATACGATCGAGGCAGTATACAAGGAGTTTATTAACGAAGAACCGTTTCTGATGTATTTTATGACATTCAGTGGGCATCTTCCATATAATTACGATTACAATGCCATGTGCCTGAAGAACCGTGAGGAAGCAGAAAAATGCACAGAAGGAATGGACTTGCCGGAAGACGCGGTGGCGTATATTGCGGCACAGATGGAGCTTGATAAAGCATTAGAGGATCTGATCGACAAGCTGGATGAAGCCGGAAAGCTGGAGAAGACCGTGTTCATCGTGACACCGGACCATTATCCATATGGACTGACAGACAGCGGCTACGATGCGCTTGCAGGCAAGAATGTATCCGATGATGCATTTGAAAAACATCATTCCTGCCTTGGCATCTGGTCTGCATCGATGGGAGAACCGGTTCATGTCAAGAAGCTCTGTGCGAGTGTGGATGTTCTTCCAACCGTTCTCAATCTGCTTGGCGTGACATACGATTCCCGCATCCTCGCAGGACATGATATCCTGTCCGATTCGGAAGAACTCGTCATCTTCGCTGACCATAGTTTCAAGACAGACAAGATCGGCTACAATACGAAAACCGGAGAAGTGACTTACTATGTGGACGAAAAAACAGTTTCACAATCCTACATCGACGATAAAATCAAGGAAGTCGAAACGAAGCTTTACATGTCCGATGAAGTCATCAACACCGATTTCTACGGCTATGTGTACGGCAGGAAACCAACAAACACCACAACAAGCACCACCACATCAACCGAACAACCAAACAAAGAATAACCCCGAAAAAAATACGAAAAGGTACAAAAAGATATGATTTTGCGGAATTTTGTTGTGAAAAGCAACGAAGTATGCTAAAGTAAATTGGATTATGTAATTTATCTTGCTATTGCAAAATGCGTATGAAATAAAATATGTATGTATTGCAATTACAATTCATGAACTATGTATATGTTTGGAACTTAGAAGTACTTAATGTTCTGTCAAAAAATTAGAAATGATTGAACACGATGTTCAATCAAGTCGCCACTGAGCCATGGATGGCGAATTGGCGACGGTTTCGTCCGGGTAAGATACATATATCAGAACATTTAGTGCTTCTTAGTTTCAATACATCGCATAGGAATGAATTCTAATTGCAATACATACACAGTGGAATTACATGCATTTTGCAGCAACAAGATAGAATAAGGAGGAAAACAAAATGACGAGAATCGGAATTTACGGATACGGAAATCTCGGCCGCGGCGTAGAAGCAGCCATCAACCAGAACGATGATATGGAACTCGTTGCCGTATTCACAAGAAGAAATCCTGATGAATTGGTTATTAAGAACCAGACAGCCAAGGTGTGCAACGTAAAGGACATGGCAGACTGGAAGGATAAAATCGATGTTATGATTCTGTGCGGCGGAAGCGCAACCGATCTTCCGGAGCAGACACCGGAATGTGCAAAATATTTCAACGTGATCGACAGCTTTGATACACATGCAAGAATCCCGGAGCATTTTGCGAATGTGGACGCAAGTGCAAAAGCAAGCGGACATATCGGAATTATCTCCGTTGGCTGGGATCCGGGCATGTTCTCACTCAACCGTCTGTACGGAAATGCATTGCTTCCGGAGGGAAATGATTATACATTCTGGGGCAAGGGTGTCAGTCAGGGACATTCCGATGCCATCCGTCGTATCGCAGGTGTCAAGGATGCCAAGCAGTATACGATTCCCGTAGAATCCGCACTTGAGGCAGTTCGTAACGGCGAGAATCCGGCGCTTACAACAAGACAGAAGCATACAAGAGAGTGCTTCGTAGTGCTTGAAGAGGGCGCAGATGCGGCAAAAGTTGAGGAAGAAATCAAGACAATGCCGAACTATTTCGCAGATTACGATACAACGGTTCACTTCATTTCGGAAGAAGAGCTGAAGGCAAACCACAGCGGAATTCCACATGGTGGATTTGTACTCCGCAGCGGTGTGACCGGCTGGAACAAGGAGAACAAGCATATCATCGAGTACAGCCTGAAGCTTGATTCAAACCCTGAGTTTACATCCAGCGTACTGATTGCTTATGCAAGAGCGGCTCACAGACTTGCAAATGAGGGAGCAAGCGGTTGCAAGACCGTATTTGATATTGCACCGGCTTACCTTGTGAATAAAACAGGGGAAGAGCTTCGTGCATCCATGCTGTAAGATGCACCAGATACCATGTCGCCGACTGAATATGGGCGGCAGACAATAAGAAAGAAAACGAGGAGAGAAGAGAGAAGATGGAAGAAATCGCAAATTACGTGCCACAGATGTACGCAACATTCTGGGCATTAATCCCGCCGGTCGTGGCAATCGTGCTGGCACTCATTACAAAGGAGGTTTACAGTTCACTCTTTTTAGGAATTGTGATCGGTGGACTGTTCTGGTCCAACTTCAGATTTGAAGCAACCGTAAACCATGTATTCAAAGACGGAATCGTCCGCGTGCTGACCAATTCATATAACATGGGTATTCTGGTATTTCTTGTAATACTCGGTGTTATGGTCTGTATGATGAACAAAGCCGGTGGTTCGGCAGCGTTCGGACGATGGGCAAGCGCCCATATCAAGACGCGGATTGGCGCACAGTTAGCGTCAGTTGCGCTCGGTGTTTTGATCTTTATTGATGATTATTTTAACTGTCTGACAGTTGGAAGCGTGATGCGTCCTGTGACAGACAAGCATCAGGTATCGCGTGCGAAGCTTTCGTATATCATTGATGCGACAGCAGCTCCGGTCTGTATCATTGCTCCGATTTCATCATGGGCAGCAGCAGTAGCCGGATTCGTAGAGGGAGAGGACGGATTCTCCATCTTTATCCGTGCAATTCCGTATAACTATTATGCGCTTTTCACGATTATATTTATGATTGTTTTGATCGTTAGAAAGATTGATTATGGTCCGATGCGGACGCATGAGAAGAACGCTTTGAAGGGCGATATCTACACGACACCGGACCGTCCATATGCAAACGCGGAAAATGAAGTCGTTGAGACAAAGGGGAAAGTGATTGACCTTGTATTCCCAATGATCGTTCTGATTACAGCCTGTGTCATCGGCATGATTTACAGTGGTGGATTTTTCTCAGGCGTTGGATTTGTAGAAGCATTTTCGGGCAGTGATGCATCGGTTGGATTGATGTATGGCAGCTTCTTTGCACTTGTGATTACGATTATCTATTATATGTTCCGCCGCGTATTGAAATTCAGCGAATCCATGTCTTGTATTCCGGAAGGATTTAAAGCGATGGTTCCTGCAATTTTAATTCTGACATTTGCCTGGACATTGAAGGCGATGACAGACAGCCTTGGCGCAAAAGAATTTGTGGCAGAGCTCGTGAAGAGTACGCCGGATGCGTTGCTTAGTTTCCTGCCGGCACTTGTATTTATCATTGCATGCTTCCTTGCGTTTGCAACCGGAACCTCATGGGGAACCTTCGGTATGCTGATTCCGATCGTTGTAAATGCATTCGAGGGAACAAACGCAACGATGATGATCATTTCCATCTCTGCATGTATGGCAGGTGCCGTATGTGGAGACCATTGTTCCCCGATTTCGGATACGACAATTATGGCATCCGCAGGTGCACAGTGTAATCACATCAATCATGTAAGCACACAGCTTCCATATGCGATTACAGTCGCACTTGTATCGTTCGTCACTTACATTATTGCCGGATTCTTTGGTAATAGCAAGGGACTTCCGGGAGTAATGAAGAGTCCTGTGATTCCGCTGGTAATCGGCCTGATTTTACTGTATGTTGTGTTGCAGGTGATCAAGACAGTTGAGAAAAAGAAAGATCCAATTGATGCAGAATAAGAGGCTTGAAATGAAAAAGACAAAAGGAAGTATTATGTTGCTGTTTGCCGCGTTTTTCTGGGGAACGACGTTCGTAGCACAGACAACAGCATCTGATCAGATTGGAACATTTACATTTAACGGAAGCCGCTC
>ULKV01028095.1_pt1 | contig 10909 bp, 12 predicted proteins | sample 1951241 | NCBI WGS metagenome assembly ULKV01 (sample SAMEA4835509, study PRJEB28245) | human gut metagenome | biome: gut microbiome; material: fecal sample | place: Denmark | collected 2008
TGAGTATTTTCAAGGCTTTTCAGCCTCTCATATTCACTTTTTTCTCATTCCCACTCGCCCTCTGCAAAATCATCTTAAACAAGTTTGATTGGGTGATTTAGCAGGGACTATCTACATTATTTGAATTATCGGATGCACATCGGCTATCCGATTTTTTGTTGCCATGGTGTTGCCATAAATCCACTATGTGATGTCAGTTTTTGTAGTTGGTGATTCCTTCTGTGAGCTGATTTTTCTTATTATCAAAAACTATTGCAACACTGTATTTCGCACGAGTTACTGCAACATAAAATTTGGATCTGCTCCTATTTTTTAATTCTTTTTTATGATCAAATATCCATTGAATCATCGGCTCAGTTGGATAAAGCAGCACTCTCTCAAAAGTCAATCCTTTAGCATCCCCGAATGTAATAACTGGATAGTTTGAATTAACACGTCTTTTCTTTGAATCTCGCAACTGCATGGGATTGTATTTTTCTAAATATTCATCAACATCTGCTTCGGAAACAAAAAACACACCGTCATGTCCGGTTATCGGTTGTTCTATATATTCACATGGCTTGAATTGGGGGTATATAGAATTAGCAAAACAACATATAGCCTTATTATTCCTGTAAGTTTTATTGAGTGTTGTATCATCAATTTCAACAGGAAAGCCTTTACATTCTTTTTCGATAAACTCTTTAACAGCCCCATCAGCATATTGGCTATATTTGGTTTCATCGTGAGTATGGTATGTAACTTGCCGTGGATCCCCGACCAGCAACACATCGGAATTTAAGCCAAAGAGAAATTTGATTATTTCCAAATCGTATCCAGCCATATCTTGAATTTCATCAATAAAGATACTTGAGTATATCTTCCCAATCCGTTCTATAACAAGCCCTTTCGTTAATTCATTCGCTCTCACGGCAAATTTCGCTATTTTATCGGAATATATCAGCTGGGATTTGCTGAAATAGTAATTAATAGGATCGTTTTCTCCAAAGTAAATAGGTTTTTTGACTTTGTTATAACCACGCAGACCAGACTTTTGGTTGACTAGCATTAGACCCTTTATCTTTGCATTACATACTACACTTTGGTATGGTTTGACGCCATGTTGAATAAGGAACGAAAACCACGTTTGAATCGTAATGTTGCTTGGAATATATCCCTTTATCTCATAGAACTTTTTGCGAATCTCATTTTCATTTGCATCCGTGAATGTGGTTATTAAGACTTTTTTATCTGCAATTTTCAGAGCCTCACTAACAAGATGCGTAGTTTTGCCAGACCCCGCGGCTGCGACAATTAGTTTATTACTCATTGCTAATTGCCTCCATGATATACGAAGGAAACACAATATCTTCGCTGGAGTTAAAAATTGCCAAGGCTGCTTCTGTTTTGTGGTGCTTCATATATTTTTGCAAATCTTCGAGGGTACTATATGCTGTGCCAAGAATGGAATTAAACAGGGAAACATTATTCCCGTTAGCTTTCAAAATTTTGGGCTCCAAAGTGTTGTAATTATACGGCTTTCCACCTATCGTAAGAGTGCCTGTATCAACGATGTCATCATAACAGATTTTAATATTTTCTTTTTTGTTGTCACGGATATAGGCTTCATATTTCTTTTGCAGTGCCAATATGTCACCATCGTTATCAGTAACAACGGCAACTTTCAAATTAAGTACAACAGCGAGTTCCAAAAATCTCAGGAAGGATGTTCCGACAGAAATAACATCCACTTGATCTTCTATTGGTAATCGATTATTGTTTTTTGATTGGTAAGCTTTTTGAACAACCAGCTCGTCTGAATCCCCTTCTACCAAAATTGCTTTTTTGCACAGAATTAGTCTAAGAGTATCATATCCAGAAACTTTTTTGAAAAAATCTGCTGATGAAAGCTCGGTTATTCGAGCAATCTTGCGATTTTCCAGAAGCAGCAGATTTTCTAGCCCCAATTTGTTTGCTACAAAACTACTATGAGTTGAAATTATAATTTGCTTATTACAATATTTTTCACCAATAGCCTTAATTAGTTGATTAAGTTTAGAAAAAGACAAATGGCTCTCTGGTTCCTCCAGGAGGACAATCTGTGCGTTTTGAGCGCTATGGTGCGTTAATGCCAACTCTGTTTTCATAATGCACTGTGCACCTTTTCCGATGTACCCAAATGGTACATCGTTGAGTTGGGTAACTAGGCTGCTTTCCCATGCGTTTTTTGTCCCTAAATCAACCGTTAAAGACACTGTCCCATCCACTATTGAAGATTCTTCTCTAATTCGCTTATTTATTGCTTTTATAGAATCATCGTCAATAAAAGTATCCTTCATTTTACGGTGGGCTTGTGATATAGCAGTTACTTCTTCTGGAGAAAGTAAATCTTTAACAATACGAGAAATATACACATCAGAGCCGTTTTGATAGCGGTAGTTGGAGGAATCAATCATTGCTGATTTAATAGGAATCCCCCTAGTTGTGACATTCTGCCGGGCAAAAGTGATCCAGTTCACTTCGTAATATTCGATTGGCAAGCTCATCATATTCTTTTTTGCGACAAGGGCATTGTACTCCTCTAAATACTTTTCATCAAACGAAATCTGGAAAATTAGCCCTTCGCAAGATAAATGTTCAGAGTTGTTATTTCCTTCATATTCAGGGGCGATAGATCCATCAAAGAAAATCTCAATGCTGATAGCCGGTGGCGGCAATGCATCTCCATTATTTATGGATCTGATGTATTCTTCTACAATTTCTCTATTAAAAAGATATTGCGACAGCTCATTTCTAATATTTCTGCCCGCGTAAAAACCCGTTAAGGCAACATGGATAGCTTCTATAATAGTAGATTTTCCGGTTTCGTTGTTACCAACCAGAATGTTCAAGTTTTTATTTAATTCGAACTCAAAAAGGCCTTTAAAGCACTTGAAGTTCCTGATTTTAACCTTTTTGATAGCCATGTACATTCACCTCTATTTAGAAAAACCGGTTGCCTACAAATTAACAATTTCTATAGATTCAAGTCGATGCAAAGATTTGGGTGTCGTAGCTATATGAAACGCCGATTATCTGTCCTCTTCCAATTTATGTATCGCCGTATAGGGATCTGCGAATTGCATCTCGATATACATTTCCTTCCGGAAGATTCATAGAAGAAAATGCTTCCTGCACTTTGTAGACAGTCGTACAATGCTCTTCTAGAATATCTAACGGGGTTACCATTCCATCCACAGTAGCTCCAGTGTAATCATATGCGATAAAGTGAATTGACGCAGGTTGCGTTGGGAAGCGCGGAATCCGTTCACGCCCACCCAATCTATTCAGTACCCTATCATAAACAGCCTTTGGGCATACGAAGAACAGTCCTGCTCTGCACAAATCTTCTCTTTGCAATACTTGTCCCTTATAAATAAGCTGAGGGATAATTCGCTTTGAAACATTTTCCCAATTTAGCCCAACGGTGTCAGATACAATAGAACGGTTTTCAAGCAAAGCAGCGCGAGCCTCACGATAGTTACCTGTAGTATCTATTGTCTGGACTTCTATTGCGGTAAATTCAACGAGTTCACCGGTCTGATCCAGCCGGGCAAGTACCCAATCTACAAAATAAGATCCTGTTCCTGCACGTTGTGGAAGTCGAAGTTCACCACCCCAGCCGTGTCCGAAAACAGCAACCGCACCATTTTCTGATTTTGCTTTTTCAATAGCGGCGCGTCCGGCATAGAGTCCAAAGTCACGCCCGAATGCTTGGCGAGACACAAGATGAAGCATTTTATAATCCTCGGCATATATCCGGTTTGGACAACAAATTACGCTAGGCGAGCCGGCTGTTTTTTGACGCACAGCGCACACACCCGATATAACACGATCACGCGATAAAACCTTTGTGCATTGTGTTCCTAAGAAAGGGCATATTTGTCGGCTAGCCGCAGTCATTGCTTCCACTGAGCTATCCTCTGCTCGGTATCCAAAAAATTCTGAAATATATCCTGCCATTTACTTGCCCTCCTCCAAAATTGATTTTAACGCAAGGCCTACAGCCTCAGCCAGTAGCGGAGGAACTGCATTTCCTACTTGCGCAAACTGCTGTACTTGTGACCCAGTGAAAATAAAATGATCTGGGAATGATTGTATTCTTGCGGCTTCTCGAACCGTAAAAGAACGATCTTGACTGTAATGAAAGTAAGCTCCCCAATGGGGATCACACTTTGTAAGGATAGTTGAAGCCAACCCATCAGGAGTCACTCTTCCGTAGCGTTTTGTGTGATCAGATTTTCGCGCACGTTTCATTCCCTTCGGGAGCAATTCATCGGGTATATCTGTCCAATTTCCACCGGGCTTTATATATTTTAGGCGTTCTTGGTTCTCTTTTGATAAACGGGGTGCTTCATGGTTATACACACCAGAACTCCCTATTCTGGCACGCCGTTGGTAATCACAGGTTGGAGCACAAGCATATTCTTTTACTGGCGCTCCTCGTTCACCACTCTTAAGGGCAGGGAGATCCCCGATGGCTTCTTGCACAGTTGTGAATTTAACCGATGCGTTAGAAGCTGGTAATTTAACGAGCAGCTGCCCGTCGAATGTGGTCGTAAAATTTGGGCGAACAGGTGCATGAAAAACCGGTTCTGGGAACGCCAAAGCAGGTAGCTGTTTACCTCGCAACCCAAGAATAATCGTTCGCCATCGCATCTGGGGAACTCCATAGTAGGCGGCTCCCAAAATACGAACATCTGCACCATAGCCTAATTCTGCCAGCGAATCTAAAATTGCATGAAGTGTTGCTCCATGCTCAAAAGATACAAGTCCAGGTACATTCTCGATCAAGATTGCCCTTGGTGCAAAGGCATCAACAAATCTTAAGTATTCTTTGAACAGGTGATTCCTTTGATCCAAGACGCTCCGAATAGGTGCATTGATAGAAAAACCTTGACAGGGCGGGCCGCCAGCTAGCAAATCTAACTCTCCTCGTTCGATACCAAGTTCATCGCGGACTACATTGGCATCCAATGTGCGAATATCTGCTGTAACGACCTTAGCCAAAGGATGATTCCTTTTATATGTTTCCGCATAAACAGGCATAATTTCAGAAGCAAAGAGGCTGTGGAATCCTGCTTCTGACAGACCTTCCGATAGTCCACCAGCACCGGCAAACAAGTCAATCATTGTCAGGTTATTATTGGTCATGATCTTCACCATTCTTAATAGCATTTTTTTTCGTTGGCTTTTCTGCGTTCTCTGGAATAATCCAAATCCTGCTCATGCGAGAAGCCCCCGGAATACGGTTTTCCTTACACAAAATCTGCACTTGGCGCGACGTTACGCCCCATTTTTTAGCAGCTTCTTGAGCTGTGATGTATCCGTTCAAAGACTGCACCTCATATCTGCATATGTGCTATACTACACCATCTTTATTATATTCGTTTGAGCGAAATTGGTCAAGCATTTTGGCTTATTTTGACGGCTATAAAGCAAAAAAAGCCGCCCACAGGAGCATCCAAACTCCTGCGGGCGGCTGTGTCCTTATACTCGTCCTTTCAACCCGTTCTTCTTAGCAAGTTCGCTTGCCGCATGACGGCGTTCATCCGAATACGGCGCAGCCAAACGGACAGCGAAGCGTCTGCGGTCAATCTCAAAGGTCAGACCGTCCTGTTCATCGTCGTCGATCTGCCTGCACAAATCGGGGTATGCTACCGCATACTTTACCAGCCGCTTTTTGAGCGCGGTATTATGCGTTTGAATTTCAACGGTTTTGCTGGTTTCGTCAAAATAAATGCAGGTCGTTTTCTGCCGTTTGGTCAGTCCAGTTTTCATATTGCCTCCATTTCTGCCTGTTCTGCAAAAACAGGCGTGTTTTCAAGATTTTTTCTCACCTCTACACTTGCAAAAGCGGGGCGATTTTTGAATGGAGAGCGTCCAGATGATACGCCGCTCGATCTGGACACTCCCATTCGGTAAAATCCGTTTTTCTCAGCTCAACACAGCATCAGCGAGCATCGTCTTGTAATGCTGCTTTTTCTCTGTGCGGATGGAAGAACTGCCAGAGGTTATTGCGTTGGATTACCTCCTTATAAGGGCCATTTTGACCCCTTGCCAGATTTGTGTACTGATTGCCTTGGAAGTGGCACAAGCGCCATGCGATTGCTTTTCAGTTCCTTGCAGAAGCTATCAGCAGGACAAAGATTTCTCCTTGCCACTGTTGCGCTTACACCCTATAAATTATTTCGCTATTTACAATCTCCATCGCCCTGTTTCGGATGTTATTCATCCTGCCGACCCACTCCATCGGATCGGCAGCTTTAAGTGTCTCCGTGATTCCCTCGCTTGTTGCCATCTGCTTTACCAGCCGAAGAAACATTTCCCCTGCCTGACGGTCGATGTCGGCAAGATAACCATTTAACTTGCCGCTTGTAAGAAGGGTCGCATAGGTTGCCCGGCGATGCTCCTTCAGGTAACGCCGGTGCCGCTGACCCCACACGCCGATGGGCTGCTGCTCTTCTTCGGGCAGTTCCAAATTGGGGAGAAGATAATCCCCGACCTGTGTGTAAGTACCGCCCATTTCTTCAAAAATCGTCTTTGCCATTGTTTGTTCCTACCTTTCAAAAGTTGTATTTCTGCGCCTTGTGCGCTGGGGTTGCTTTCGCTGCTGCTCCATATCTTTCGCCTGTGTGATCAGGTTATCGATCTGCCGGCTGCCAAGAACCTTCCGCAGGAAACGGAAATCTTTCAGTTCGGAGCGCAGGACCTCATTTTCTCCTCTGAGCCGGTCATTAACGACGCTCAGATGCTCGTTCTCTCGATAGAGCCGCCCGTTGGTGTTATTCAGCCGGTGGTAGTTGTCCAGCGCCTTGTAATAGCGATAAAACACCTCTCGGATAATCTCTTTCAGCTTTTTGATTAACGGGTCAACAAATCGCTGCTTATAGGTCTTGGCTGTCATCAGAGTGGGCGGATCGGGAAGCTGAAACTCTGTGTCCGTTTCAATCCGCTGCTCCAACCGCTCAATGGAATGTGCCCCTTGATCGAAGTTGTCAATCCGACTTTGCACCGTTTCCAGTTCGTCCTGCTTTTCGGCCAGTGTGCTGTCCAGCGCAGCGATTTCTTTTTCTCGTTCCTGCTTTTTGTAGTCCAGAACGGAAAGGTGCTTTTCGTGGGCCCCTTTCTGCTCCCACTGAATGTCATACCGCTCCATCACGGCGGCCAGCTGCTCCTTTTCGGATTGTACCCACTGCGCCCATTCGGTAGCACCTCGTGTCCCGCCCTTGAAGCCCTGCGCTGCCAGCGCCTGTTTCAGTGACACACGGGTATCAAGCCCTCGCTTGCTCCCAGTGGTGAACGGCACAAAGTCAATGTGGATGTGTGGCGTTGCCTCGTCCATATGCAGATGCGCCGAGAACACCCGAAGGTTGGGATTTCGCTCTTGGAATCCTCGATAGTATTCATCCAACACGGTTCGTGCCAGTTCCGCATACTCGCCGGTGGCGCTCATATCGTCCTGATTGCCGACTTGCAGGATAATCTCGTGAAATGGCTTCTCCTGATTTCCGGAACGGATTTTCTCGTAGTAGTTGGGGATACGCCGGTCACTGCGGGTCTGCTTTTTGTTGTAGTGTTTCAGGGCGTCATCGAAAAGCTGGTGGTACACGGTCTGGATGCGCTCGTTGCAGTAGTCGATATTCAAATGGGTACGGCCTCCGTCTACATTTTCCGCTTTGAACTTACGACTGTTGTGGTTGACGGAGCCTTTCCCGACGGAAACGCTGATCGTTCTCTTCATAAAATATCACTTCCTTTCGCCCTTCGGCCGCAGACGATGTGTTCTGTTACTCTTGTCAAGAGTAACGCAAAAGCACTTTTGACAGCCTGCGGCCATCAAAAGATGCTATTGCGCTCTCCGAGGGGGCTTGCACAGAGGCGGTATATCGAATACTGCCTCTGCGCCGGGACTTTGCCCCAGCAGCCTGCGGGCTGCTCCCCAGTGCTCAATGCCCTTTGGAAAGGGCAGCCGCACGGCTTGCCGAAACTTCAAAGCGTGACAAACCGTGACGGTGGTGACGATGTTTTAGACCTCGCCACCGTCCACCAAAAGACCGTCACGGTCGTCACCCTTTGACACGCTGTTCGGCTCCATCTCTTTCCACAGGGAGATTTTCCGTCCACCGTGATTGCGGCTTGCCTTGTAGTGAATGTCGTGATCTCGCAGCAGCCGCACAGAGCTAATGCTCAGCCGAAGGGATAGCACATTGGGCTTGCAGTCCAGATGCAGCAGACCGCACAGCTCAGAAGCAGTGCCATCCCACCGTCCACCAGCCGAAGAAAGAAATGCTGCAATACTTTCCAGAAACGGGTCCGGCGGCTCCTGCCAAAGTTCTGTTTCAACGCTTTCCAGCTCCCATACCAGCGTTTCGGGGTTCTTAGTTAGGTGCAACCGCTGATCCTCCTGATCTCTGCCGGTGACATCCAGCACCGCCGCATTGGAGGTGCGTTTCTCCTTGCTGAGAACAAATCCGCCATCCGCCGCACCCAACAGGCCGTTGGTTCCGGCAATCATATCGAATTTGTCATCTGCCGCCAACTTGCGGGTATGGTGAACGATTACCATCGTCACCTTATAGCTGTCGGCAACAGTCTTCAGCCGGGCCACAATATCGTAGTCGCTACTGTAGCTGAAATCCGCTCCGCCAACCTCACGCACCCGTTTCAGGGTGTCGATGATAATCAGGCCGGTGTTGGGATGCTCTTTCATAAAGCTGCGAATCTGATCCTCCAGACCACTGTTTGCTGTTTTACAATGGGTGGCAAAATACAGATTTTCAGCCGCCTCAGCGCCGAACATTCGGAACAGTCTCCGCTGTAAGCGGGCATAGTTATCTTCCAGCGCAAAGTAAAGAACGCCCGTTTTCCGCACCTTATAGCCCCACAGGGGAAGTCCGGTGCTGACCTGATAGGCAAGCTGGGCCATAAGAAAGCTTTTTCCCACCTTCGGGGAACCGGCCAGTAAGTAGGCGCCCCGGTACAAAAGACCGTCGATCAGCGGCTCCTGCCCCTCAAAATCGGTATCATAGAGGGCGGTCATCGATACCGTTTCCAGATAATCCGGGGCCATTCTTCTTTGCATTTCCCGGTAGAAATCATCGTCAGACCCCTTGAAATCAGAATCAAAATCGGTTAAACTATTGTCAGTAAGGTTTTGGGATGACTGCTCCGTATCTGCGCCAACAGATACATTCGGAGCGGTCATTTCTTTTTCCTTGTTCATTCAGATTCCTCCTTCATTCCGCCGAGAATATCGGCTATCATTTCAATTAGGTCAAGCAGCTCATCATTGACTGCGCCGCCAGTCTCAATGCGCTGCAATTCTGCAAATACCTCCGCAAGCTGGTTCCGCAGTGCCTTGAACACTCTGGGATTGCCCTGCACCACCACATCCTTGTGAGTGAGCCGCCGGGTGATATAGTCCTGCTTGGTCAGCCCGGAGAGCTGCACATAGCGTTCGATTTGGGCATCTTCCTCCGGCGATACCCGGAAGGCAACCGTCTTATTGCGCCAGCGATTATGCTCGTCTCTGTTCTTTGACGACATCTTAAATACCCCTTTCCATATCTAACTTATCCGCCATTTCCGCCTGCTTTGAGGGAAACAGATGTGCGTAGTTATAGGTGATGTCAATACTTTCGTGGCCGACCCGATCGGCAATAGCAACCGCAGAAAAGCCTTGGTCGATCAAAAGGCTGATGTGGCTGTGCCGCAAATCGTGGATCCGGATGCGCTTTACGCCGGTTTCCTGACAGCCACGCTGCATTTCCCGATACAGATAGCTTTTCGTGACCGGGAACATCCGGTCATCTAGGCCAATGTCGTACTGCATCTTCAAATACTCCTGCATTTCATCTGCCAGAAAGCGTGGCATCGTAATTGTGCGATTGCTCTTTTCTGTTTTTGGCGGCGTGATGATGTCTTTCCCGCCGGTGTGCTGAAATGTCTTGTTGATCGTGACTGTGCGTTTATCAAAGTCAAAATCCGCAGGCGTCAGCGCCAGCAGTTCGCCCTCTCGGATGCCGCACCAGTAAAGCATTTCAAAGGCATAAAACGACAGTGGCTTGTCCATCATTGCATCAATGAATTGCAGATACTCCTCCTTGGTCCAGAAAGCCATTTCACGATTTTTCTTCTTGCCCATACTTCCGGCTTTTTTACAGGGATTTTCCTTCAGGTTGTAGTACCTGACGGCGTGATTGAAAATTGCGCTGATCTGGTTCTGGATGCTTTTGAGATACACCGGTGAGTAGGGCGCCCCGTCCTTGTCACGATAGTTGATTAGCTCATTCTGCCACCGAACGATCTGCTGCGGGGTGATGCTGCTCATTTTGAGTTTTCCAAAATAGGGGAGCAGTTTGGTACGGATGATGTGCTCCTTGCTCTCCCAAGTGCTGTCCTTGATGCGGCTGCGCCGATCCTCATCATAATGCTCCACAAAGCTTCGGAAGGTCATATCCAAGTCGGAACCCAATTTGTTAAGCTGCTCCCGCTCCCAGCTTTGTGCCTCCCGTTTTGTCTGAAAGCCACGCTTCTGGGATTGCTTCCGTTCTCCGTTCCAATCTGTGTACCGATAAATGACCCGCCAAGTGTTGGTTTTTGGTTCCTTATAAACTGCCAATGCGATTACCCCTTTCTTTCTGCACCGTAGCAGGTGCGCTCCATAAAATACTGTTTGTTGACTCGTCCCGAAATCGTGAGGAAGCCTTTGCTTTTCAGTTCCTCATTCAGCTTCTGGACGATCTTGTAGGCGTAGGATTTGGAAATGCCCAATTCCTGTGCCACTTCATCCACTTTCATAAAGCTCGTATTCTCCATTTCATCACCCCTTTCATTTGGTTATAGTTCTCTTGTTTCGTGTCGGAGAACTTTCTGGCCGCATTCCGAT
>ULKV01007985.1_pt1 | contig 10867 bp, 6 predicted proteins | sample 1951241 | NCBI WGS metagenome assembly ULKV01 (sample SAMEA4835509, study PRJEB28245) | human gut metagenome | biome: gut microbiome; material: fecal sample | place: Denmark | collected 2008
GTGACCGCAAGGTCGGGCAGGGCTCCCGTGACAGAGCAGGCCACACGCATCATCCTCAAGGCCGAGCATCTCGGCACGAACGCCCAGGAGCCGAGCGAGGGTCCCATCGCCAATCTGATCGATGGGAACACCGCCACGTTCTTCCACACGGCGTGGAGCGTGGCAATCCCGGGGCCGCACTGGCTCCAGATCCGGCTTCCGGAGGCCTTGACCGAGGGACACTGGAAATTCTGGTACGCTCCGAGAAACAACGGACGGCAGAAACCGACGGACTTCGACATCCTGGTCAGCACAGGCGGCTCGGACTGGACACTCGTCAAGAAGTTCACGAAGGACGAGGACGGTCTGCCTGTCACGGCAACCGATGCCTACACATCGCCGAACCTGCCTGTCACACAGCCTTTCGACCACATCAGGATGGTCGTGAACGCCGTCAACTCAGGCGAGGTGTTCTTCACGATGTCCGAGTTCCGGCTGTGGCATGTGAAGGTCGTTGATCCTGAAGCGGAATGAGAACACTGCGGAATTTAGCCCTTATACTATGCCTCCTCTTCCCGCTCTCCTGCGGGGAGAAGGAGTCTCCTGACGGACCGGAAGTTCCTCCTCTTGTTCCGGAGGGGGAATATGTTCCGGTCGGCAAGCCGGACATCAAGGATGACATCAGGGTCAAGGTGCTGTCCGGAACCGCCTCCTCTTGGCAGCAGGGTGAGAACATAGAGAAATCCTTCGACGGAAGTTACGAGACCCTCTACCACTCCTCCTGGGACAACTCGGCGGGCGGTTACTTCCCGGTCACCCTGACCTACTGCTTCTCCAAGGGAACGGACATCGACTACCTTGTCTACCATCCCCGGAAATCCGGCTCCAACGGCAACTTCAGGGAAACGGAAATCCACTACAAGACCCGGGGCAAGGAATGGTCCGCCGCGGGGAAATATGACTTCAAGGGTTCGGGGCATCCGTCCAAAGTGGACTTCCGGACCACACTGAAGGACGTGGAGAGCATCCGGTTCACGGTGTGGTCCGGAGCCGGGGACGGACAGGGATTCGCCTCCTGCTCCGAGATGGAGTTCTACAAGGTCAACCCGGACAAGTTCGACCCCCTGTCCCTGTTCACCGACAGGGCCTGCTCAGCGTTGAGGCCGGGGGTCACGGACGAGGACATACGCTCCTGCGGCTCGGAGTTTTTCAGGAATATGGCAGCCTACATGAAGGCGGGCCGCTATCCTACGGAATTCAGGGTTCAGGAATATTCCGCCTATCCCTATCCGGAAGTCGTCGCGCGGGATCTCAAGATCTCACCTTACAGTTTCATGGACGGAGCCACTGGTATCTTCTCGCCCGGCGGCGAGGATATGGTAGTACTCGTCGATGGACTTGGAAACCGTCAGGCCTCGGTCTACGTCCAGAATCTGGACAGACCCGGCGGGGATGGCTTCCACGGACGCTCCTTTCCGTTGAGCGACGGAGTGAACCAGTTCAAATCCATGGACAAGGGACTTCTCTACGTTGTGTTTCAAAGCGACGACTATCTGACAGCCAATCCAGTCAAGGTGCATTTCGCAGGAGGCAGGGTCAACGGACTCTTTGACCTGCGAAGGCACAAGGACACAGACTGGCAGAGGCTTCTGGGAGCGGCGGAATATTCTTTCTTTGATGTTGTGGGGGAATATTCACACCTCACCTTTCCCACCTCCCGCTTCCGCGCCCACACTCCGGACGGGGCCGCCCTTGTCCGCGTGTTCGACTCGTTCGTCAGGGCGGAGCAGGAGCTGATGGGGTTGTACCGCTACGGCAGGACATTCCCGAACAGGATGAGGTTCATCGTGATCTACACCTCCTACATGTACGCCACAAGCTACTATACGGCCTACAATGACTCCACCCTGCCGCAGCTGTGCGACGTCCTGAGTCTGACAACCGGCTCCTGCTGGGGACCCGCCCACGAGGTCGGCCACTGCAACCAGACCCGTCCGGGACTCAAGTGGCTGGGCACCACGGAAGTGACGAACAACATAATGTCCGAATATGTCCAGACCACAATCCTCAGACAGCCTTCAAGGCTTCAGACCGAGGACATGGGAGAGGGGCTGCCGAACCGCTACGCCAAAGCCTGGAGGGACATTCTGGCCGCTGGCGCGCCTCATTCCACAGAAGGAGACGTGTTCTGCAAACTCGTCCCTTTCTGGCAGCTCCAGCTCTACTTCGGAGAGGTTCTGGGGCAGACACCCGAGCTGCGGGAGGACAAAGGAGGGTTCTACCCCGATGTCTTTGAATATGTCAGGACCTCCCCCGACCTCGGAACCGCCGGGGAGCAGCAGACGGAGTTCGTCCTCACCTGCTCCAAGGCCTCGGGACACAATCTGCTGGACTTCTTCACCAAATGGGGATTCCTCACTCCCGTGGACGCGTCGATTGACGACTACGGCTCGGGCAGGATGACCGTGACGGAAAGCAGGATCGAGGAGATCCGCCAAAGGGTCGAGGCGCTGGGGCTTCCTAAGCCGGACTCCCCTATAGAGTACATCACAGACAACAACAAGGGTCTGTTCAAGACGAGGCCGGAGGTGATCCCCGGCTCTGTGTCGGTCAGCTCTTCGGGAACCGTCACTCTGACGGACTGGAAGAATGTGGTTGTCTTTGAGGTGAGGGACGCCGACGGCGGTCTGGTCTTCGCCTCCGAAGGCAAGCTCGCCCCGTCCTCCAAGGTGGTCTTCAGCGTTCCAGGCGGATGGAATCCGTCCTACAGGCTCATGGCGGTCTCCGCCACAGGCAAAAGGACGGATGTCACACCATAGAATTTGAAATAGTCAAAAAGAATCCCTATCTTCATCACTCGGCAACATTATAGACAAAGGATATGAAATTGAAATCTATCACATTGGCCGCGATGGCCATCTGCTTGACCGGCCAGACCGCATTTTCGCGGAGGCCGGCGGTCTTTCCGGAAACGGAAGCCCGGGAGTCCGCCCCAGAGGGGCTGGCCGTGGACTTCACCGAACATCTTGACCAAAAAGTTGTCTCGAAGGGAGGCGCTGTGACTCGCCGTCACGAGACGGTGTTTTTCGACTCGGCGAAAGACGCTGTGTCAAAAGACATGGAACAGAGCCCGAACTATTCTTCATTGAACGGAGTCTGGGATTTTCGCTATTACGATTCCGTGCAGGATATGCTGGCGAATCCGGACAAGGCTCCCACGGCCATCAAGGTTCCTGGCAACTGGGAGGTTCAGGGATTCGGGACCGCCGTCTATGTGAACCACCCGTACGAGTTCCGCCCGAGGAACCCGCAGCCGCCACAGCTTCCGGACAGGATTCCCACGGGGGTATATTCAAGGAAATTCACGCCTGAGTTTGGAAAAGGGGAGAATTGCTACCTGAATCTCTGCGGAGTGAAAGGCGGCGCGTATGTGTTTGTCAACGGGAAATTTGTCGGTTACAGCGAGGATTCCAAGGATTTGGTCCGCTACGACATAACCCCTTATGTGGAAAGCGGCATGGAGGCGGATCTGCGCATTGTCGTGACCAGATGGAACACAGGCAGCTACCTTGAGTGTCAGGATTTCTGGCGTATCAGCGGAATCGAGCGGGATGTCTATCTGTCAAGGGAGCCGGCCACGGTTCCGGAGGATTTTGACTGGAATGTGGTCTCGACGCTGTCCGAAGACCTCTGCACCGGAGATTTCAGGCTGGAAGTCAAATCCTCGAAACCGATCAATGTAAGTTGGATCCTTCTGGATGCCAATGGCAACGAGACCGCTAAAGGAGAATCAGAAACGGTAAAAGGCGTAAAACAGTGGCAATCAGCCATCAGGGATGTGAGAAGGTGGTCTGCCGAGACACCGGAGCTATACACCCTGCTGCTTTGCGTCGAGGGGAAACACGCCAAGGCTAATGTCGGTTTCCGCCGTCTGGAAATTGTCGGCGACCGCTTCCTCGTCAATGGCATGCCGGTCAAGTTCAAGGGAGTCAACATCCACGAACACAACCAGTTCACCGGTCATTACATCACCGAGGAGGACATGCTCGCCGACCTGCGACTGATGAAGGAACACAACATCAACGCCATCAGGACCTGCCACTATCCGCAGCCGCGGCTTTTCTACGAGCTCTGCGACAAGTACGGATTCTATGTCTATGACGAGGCCAATGTCGAGTCCCACGGGATGGGTTATAATCTTGAGAAAACCCTCGGCAACAATCCTGACTGGCTGCCTCAGCACAGGGACAGAATCCTCAACATGTACTACCGGACCCGCAACTACCCGTGCGTCACGATTCTCTCTCTGGGCAACGAGGCCGGCAACGGCTGCAACTTCTACGACACCTACAGGGAACTGAAGGCTCTGGAAAGTGGCGGCCAGAACAGACCGGTCTGCTACGAGAGGGCGGTCTTCGAATGGAACACGGACATGTTTGTGCCGCAATACCCTGACGCCGAGTGGTTTCACAAGATGGGAAAGAGCGGCTATCCGAAGCCGGTTGTGCCTTCGGAATATTCCCACGCGATGGGCAATTCCAACGGCTCGCTCGACCGCCAGTGGAAGTACATTTATGAATATCCGAACCTCCAGGGCGGTTTCATCTGGGACTGGATCGATCAGGGACTCTACGAGACCGACAGCGACGGCAGAATGTACTGGACGTACGGCGGTGACTACGGGGAGCACTCTCCGAGCGACGGCAATTTCAACTGCAACGGAGTCATCGCGCCCGACCGGACCCCTCACCCTGCGATGGCCGAGATAAAGCACGTCTATCAGGACGTGAAAGTCTTGCCGGAGGATGCCTCCCAAGGGCTTTTCAAGGTTCAGAACAGATTCTATTTCAAGAGTTTGAATGAATATGCCCTCAGATGGGCCGTGACTGCCGACGGCACCCGGATCGCTTCCGGCAACGTGGCTCTCTCCGCCGCTCCACAGTCCGAGGAGGAAGTCCGCGTGAGACTGCCGAAGCTTCCGTCAGACAAGAAATGTCTCATAACCTTCGAGACTATCACCAGTAAGGCTGCCGGGCTTCTGCCGGAGGGTAGCGTCATCGCCTACGATCAAATCAAACTATCTGATGCCAAGAGACTTGCGACACCTCGGCGGGCGAGGGGAGTAAAGGCCACCGAGACAGAGACGGCGATCGCCCTCGAATGCCGTGACGCATCGCTTGTCTTTGACAAGGCACTGGGATGTCTGAAGGAATATTCATTCAAAGGAAAGAATATGTTCAATGAGGATTTCGGCCTCAGACCGCTGTTCTGGAGGGCGCCGACCGACAATGACTACGGCAACGGGATGCCGTCCCGCTGTCAGGCGTTCAAGGTCTCCAGCCGGGAGTTCGATGTGAAGGCGGGTCTTGAAGGGGATACGGTAGTGGCTGAATATTCATTGGCAAGCGGAAACATATTCACAGTCCGCTATACCCTGCTTGAGGGGGGCATCCTTTCCGTCGAGTCGGATTTCAAGGGTGTCAAGTCCTCAAAGCCGGTCGATGTGCCGCGCATAGGGTTCCGGATGAGGCTTCCTGCCTCCGCCGATTCGTTCACCTATCTTGGCAGGGGGCCTGAGGAAAACTATGCCGACCGCTTCGGAGGGACGCTGATCGGGGAATATTCATCATCCGCCTCCAAGGAACATGTCCGCTATGTGCGTCCGCAGGAATGTGGGCATCACATTGATTGTGAATATCTTTCCATCGGAGGTCTGGTCATCCGCTCCGACCGCTTTGAGTTTAACGCTCTCAGGTGCGCGGTCGAGGATCTCGATTCCGAAGAGGCTGTCCAGCGTGACTATCAGTGGGAGAACAAAGGGCCTTTGACCGAGAACGATCCGGCCAAGGCGAAGAATCGTCTCCGCCGCCAGACCCACATAAATGACTATGTCGAGAGAGACTTCGTGGAGGTTTGCGTGGACTATGCCCAAAGCGGAGTCGGCGGCTACGACAGTTGGGGGTCAAGGCCGGACGGTGACAGATGCCTCTGGAGCGACCGTGACTATTCATTCCGCTTCGCGATAGTCCCCGCCAGGGCGATGGGCGTGCGGAAGTCGTTGGGATTTGATTTTTAGGAATATTCCCGAGATTAGTAATCCTTTGGCGATTTATTCCGTGAAGGAGCGTCAGATTTTTCGGGATTTGTGATAACTTTGTAAGAGAATGATTTGTAAACAGTAATAAGCGATGAGATTCAGAAGTTTATTGGCCGCCATGTCACTTGTCCTGGCGGTATCATGCGCCACTTCCAAGGAGGAGGGGCCGATCAAGGTAGAGACACCTGCCCGTCCCGCGGGTCAGGAGAACGCGCTCGGGCTGACCGTGCCGGCGATGGACACCGTCCGTGTCGGTTTCGTCGGTGTCGGAATGCGCGGCTCAAGCGCCGTGGAGCGTTACACCTACATTCCGGGCGTGAAGATCAACGCCCTTTGTGATGTCGAGGCCGACAGGGTTGAGGCCGCACAGAAGACCTTGGAGGACAGGGGCTTGCCTAAGGCTGCCGGTTATTCCGGATCCACTGAGGCCTACAAGGAACTCTGCGAGCGTGACGACATCGACCTTGTCTACATCTGCACTGACTGGAAGCATCACGTTCCGATCTCTCTCTATGCGATGGAGCATGGCAAGAATGTCGCGGTGGAGGTTCCGGCCGCGGCTTCTCTGGAGGACATCTGGGCTTTAATCAACATGTCCGAGAAGACCCGTAAGCATTGCATGATGCTTGAGAACTGCTGCTATGATTTCTATGAGATGGCCGTCCTTACGATGGCTCAGAAGGGCTTGCTCGGAGAGATTCTCCACGGAGAGGGTTCCTATCATCACAATCTGGATCCGTTCTGGGGTTCCTATTGGAACAACTGGAGGCTTGATTTCAACAAGGAGGTCAAGGGTGATGTCTATCCTACCCACGGCCTTGGTCCGGTCTGCCAGGTGATGGACATCCATCGCGGCGACCGTTTCAAGACTCTTGTCGCGATGGAGACCAAGGCTGTGAACGGCCCTAAGCATGTGGAAGCCAGAACCGGAGAGAAATGTGAGGACTTTCAGAACGCCGATCTCACGATGACGATGATCACGACGGAGAAAGGCAAGACCATCCTCGTGGAACACGACGTGATGACGCCGCGCCCTTACAACCGCATGTACCAGATTGTAGGCAGCGAGGGCTATGCCGGCAAGTATCCGATCCAGCAGCTCTGCCTGAGGGACAACGCCTTGACCGAGGCTTCCACTGACTACCAGAACCTTGGCCGCGAGGTCACCTATTCGGGAGACAGGCTCAAGGCAATTCTTGAGGACAACCGCAATCCGATCCTTACTCCGGAGCTTGAGGCTCTTGCAAAGCAGGTCGGAGGCCACGGAGGGATGGATTTCATTATGGACTACCGTCTGGTCTACTGTCTGAGGAACGGCCTTCCGCTTGACATGGATGTCTATGACATGGCCGAATGGTGCTGTCTCACGGAGCTGGGCAGAATCTCCATCGAGAACGGCAACGCGCCTGTAGAGGTCCCGGACTTCACACGTGGTGTCTGGGATCAGATCCAAGGCTTCTCCTACGCCTTTGCCAAGTAGGAGTTTTCAAGAATCGGAGTTATGGAACTTTCATTAAAAGGCAAGGTCGCGGTGGTCACAGGTGGCACGCGCGGCATAGGTTACGCGGTCGTGAAGAAATTCCTTGAGGCTGGCGCTTCCGTAGCCCTGTGCGGCTCGAAGCCCGCGACCGCCAACGCGGCGCTTGGAAAACTCCTTTTCGAGTTGCCTGAGGCCAAGATTTTGGCGATCGCCCCGGATCTCACAGATTCTTCCTCTGTAGAGAATGCGTTCAATGAGGTTTTAGCAAGGTTTGGAAGGTTTGACATCCTTGTCAACAACGCCGGTATCTCGCAGGCGCTTCCTCTCAATGACTACACCGATGAGGAAATTGACAGGATTCTGGACATAAACCTCAAGGCGGTGTTTGTCTGCAGCAGGGCTGCGGCGAGGTTGATGGAGGCGGACGGCGGCGGTGTCATCCTCAACACCAGCTCCGTGGTGAGTCTTTACGGTCAGCCGTCCGGCTGTCTGTACCCGACCACCAAGTTCGCTGTCAACGGCCTGACGAAATCCCTTTCCCGGGAACTGGCTCCCCGTGGGATAAGGGTCAATGCCGTGGCTCCGGGCGTGACCCGCACCGACATGGTCGCTAACCTCCCGGAGGCTTTGATAAAGCCTCTGGTGGCGCGCATTCCTATCGGCAGGGTAGGTGAGCCTGATGAGGTCGCCGACGCGTTCCTCTTCCTGGCCAGCGACATGGCCTCGTACATCACCGGTGCCGTCCTCCCGGTTGACGGTGGAGTCATCATCTGATTCCGTAGCGGCTCCGTGGCCGCTCTGATGACTTTGAGTAGCCGAAGGTGGCATTAGGTAGAGCGACTGTGGGGAGATGGGAATGGGGATGGGGGAATGCCGTGGGATCCGTGGCGGACAACGTGTTGTAAATCAGCGGAATAAAACAACAGTCTGGTGTCGGATTTGGCACTAGGCTGTTGCCTTATTTGGTTGACTGTCAATTGGTTGGCTGCCACGCCGCTCACGCTGTCTCCCCCTCAAGGGCTGCCTTAACGGAAACTTTCGTATTCGGGCATTCCGAGACCTGAGAGGAAATCTTTGAACTGCTTGTAATCCTTAGGGCAGATCAGAAGCACGTCACCAGTGTCCACAATGACGTAGTCCTTCAGCCCTTTCACGGCGTAGAACTTCTTGCGTCTGACGGTACTCACGAAGATGCTGTCCCTACAGTCCTCGGTCATGATATTGTCTGCGAACACCACGTTACCATCCGGGGTCTTTCCGTTGAAGTTCCTTGACAGGGAATCCCATCCGTCGATGTCCGACCAGCCGAAATCCCCCCGGTAGAGCCATGCCCTGTCCGTCTTCTCCATCACCCCGTAGTCGATGGAGACCTTCGGGCAGTCCGTGTAGGCTTTCTCAAGGAATGTCCGCTCCTCGTCCGTTCCGAGAGCCTTCTCCCAACCGGAGAAGACAGCCGTGACATCGGGGATGTACTTCTCCATCTCTTCCTTGATGACGGAGACTTTCCAGGCGAATATTCCCGAATTCCAGTAAAACTCGCCGGTCTTGCACAAAACCTCGGCCATCGCCTTGTCGGGCTTTTCCGTGAATGTCTTGACTTTCAAAGGGATGTCATAACTGGCGTCCTCGCTGCCTTTCGGAGCTTGAATGTAGCCGTAGCTCGTGTCGGGATTGGTAGGAGGGATTCCGAGGGTCATCAGGACAGGCTTCTCCTCCGCATATTCCATCATCTTCAGGATCGTGTCCCTGAATCCGCTCTCGTCCGCTATGGTGTGGTCGGCGGGAGTGGCAAGGACGGTCGCGTCCGGGTTGCGCTTCATGATGCTGTAGGTGGCGTAGACGAGGCACGGGCCTGTGCTTCTGGAGTAAGGCTCAAGAAGGAGGTTGTCCGCCGGAAGATCCGGAATCTGCTTGCGGACAAGATCCGCGAATCTGGCCAAGGAGACAACAATGATGTTCTCCGGGGGAACAATCCTTGAGAAACGATCATAGGTGGTCTTGATGAAGGACTCGCCTGTGTAGGCGATGTCCAGAAACTGCTTGGGGCTTGCTTCGCGGCTTATAGGCCAGAAGTGGTTAGAGGTGCCTCCGGCCATGATGACGCAGTATCGGTTATCTTTGTTCATATCTTGGTGCTTAGTATATTTTTCTCAAATCAGCGCGGTCACTTCGACAAGTTCAGTGACCGCATTCCTGCTCCGGTTGCCGAGCTTGTGGTTGCCGAGCTTGTCGAAGCATCGAAGCATCGAAACACCCGTTCAGAGGTACATCGGGTAAAACGCGTTCGGGAACCATTCCACAATCTCTTTTCCTCCGTCAAACGTCACGGCGACGACATCAAAGTTGACTTCCAGATCACCGGAGATCCGCTTGTCTTTCGCCGTGTTCAAGTACCTCAGCGCCGCGTCGGCCACTTTCCTCTGCTTGCTCATTGTCACATTCTCCTCCGGAGAGACCATAACAGGCGCGACCCGGCTCTTGACTTCCACAAAATGCACACCATTCCGATCTAAACTGATGATGTCGATCTCAAGATGACCGGCCCTGAAATTCCTCTGCACGATAGTGTGTCCCTTGCCGGTCAGAAACTCACAGGCGACATCCTCACCCCTCCGCCCCAGCTCCATCCGTGGAGTCATCTGTTTTTCAGTGTTTTTCATAGTCTTGATTCAAATGCTTATCCCAACGTCACAATCGTCACACCCGACCCGCCGAACTGAACCTGCTCATCGTGGACAGATGTGACTCCCGGAATTGTCCTTAGATATTTCTGTAACTCGTCCCGCAGCGCTCCAGTGCCTTTGCCGTGGATGATTCGGACAGAGCCGATGTTCAGCATGATGGCGTCATCGATGTAGTGGACAACGATGTCCAGAGCGTCAGAAACCCGCTCTCCACGCACGTCCAGTTCAGGAGAGAACGCCAGTCTGCGCTCACGCAGGCCTGAATCATCCTGGGCGGCCCGAGGCTTGATGTTCTCCCGCACCGCTGCTTTATATTCATTGGAAGAGATCCGCTCGACCCTGTCGAGAGGCATCTTGCTGGTGATGTTGCCGATGGCGACGGTCACTGCTTTGTTGGAAACACGGATGACCTCACCGGCCATGCCATTGTCCTTGATCCGCACTTTCTCGCCGACCTTCAGCGCTCCACCTCTGAACTGCTCCGTGGCCTGCTCCTGTCCATCGTCCTGAGGCTTCCCTTTGTGGGCGTTGCGGCGTATCTTCCTGTCTTCCAGTTGCTTGAGCTTCTTCTCTATGTAGTCATCGTGGTTCTTCCTATCGTTCTCCTTCTTGGTCTGGAGAGAGGAT
>ULKV01003518.1_pt1 | contig 10751 bp, 8 predicted proteins | sample 1951241 | NCBI WGS metagenome assembly ULKV01 (sample SAMEA4835509, study PRJEB28245) | human gut metagenome | biome: gut microbiome; material: fecal sample | place: Denmark | collected 2008
AAGGAGATGGAAAAAGAATGGCTATGAAACGCATTGCAGCAATACTTCTTACATCGGTATTGTTGCTGTCCTGCGTCGGCTGTGCGCAGGATGGGCTCAAAGAGCTGGGCGCGGAAAAGGCAGACCTGGGTCTGACCGCCGAGGTCAAGCCCGCCACAGACTTTACGGCAAAGGCAAATGCCGCCGTCTACGATGAACTTGACTTCGATGATAAGCAGGAATATGAATTCGCCACCCGTGGACTGATCGACGCGCCGGAAACACTGGAACTAAAGGACGAGGATGGGACGATCCTCTGGAGTCAGGAAGCCTATGCATTCCTAGACGATTATGAAAAAGCGCCTGACAGCGTAAATCCCAGCCTCTGGGAGAACACGAAGAACAACCATGCCTATGGTCTTTTTGAAGTGACGGATGGCATCTATCAGGTCCGCGGCTATGACATGGCAAATCTCACCGTTGTCAAGGGTGATACCGGCTGGATCGTCTTTGACACGCTGATGAGCGTGGAGTGCAGTCAGGCTGCCATGCAGCTAATCGAAAAGAATCTTGGTGAATTCCCGGTCAAGGCCGTCATCATCTCTCATTCCCACGCCGACCATTTTGGCGGCATCGCCGGCGTGATGGCGAAAGAGGATAAGGCAGACGAGACACTTTCTATTGAAGATCAGCTCGCCAGCGGCAAGATCCCCGTGATCACACCTGTGGGCTTCACGGAGCACTCTGTGAAGGAAAACGTCTACGCCGGTAAGGGTATGGGCCGCCGCAGCAATTATCAGTACGGTATCCTGCTGACGCCCGGCGTGACCGGCAAGCTGGCGCAGGGCATCGGCATGGGACAGTCCACCGGAACGGTCTCGTTCATGACGCCCAGCTATGAAATCACGCAGTCCGGCGAAAAGCTGACGATCGACGGTGTGGAGCTGGAGTTCCAGCTCACGCCGGGTACGGAAGCGCCCGCCGAAATGAACACGTGGCTGCCCCAGTACAAGGCGCTTTGGATGGCGGAAAACTGCACCGGCACGCTCCACAATCTCTACACGCTGCGCGGCGCGGAGGTGCGCGACGGCGCGGCATGGGCAAGCTATATCACCGAGGCCATTTCCCTTTACGGCAAGGACGCGGAGGTCACCTTCCAGTCCCACAACTGGCCGCACTGGGGAAACAACGTGGTGAACGACTACATGGTCAACACGGCTGCCGTGTATAAGTTCATCAACGACCAGACTCTGACCTATATCAATCAGGGCTACACCAGCGACGAGATCTCCAACATGATCGAGCTGCCGGAGGCGCTCAATAAAATCTGGTACACCCGCCAGTACTACGGGACGGTCGCCCACAACGCCAAGGCGGTCTACCAGAAGTTCATGGGATGGTATGACAGCAACCCTGTCAACCTGAACCCCCTCATGCCAAGCGACAGCGCAAACAAATGGGTGGAGTACCTGGGGGATGTTGACAAGGTCCTGCAAATGGCAAAGGCGGATTTTGACAAGGGTGAATATCAGTGGGTCGCCGAGGTCACAGACACCATCGTCTTTGCCGACCCGACGAACACCGATGCACGGCTTCTGTGCGCCGATGCACTGGAGCAGCTGGGGTATCAGGCGGAGTCCGGTCCGTGGCGCAACGAATATCTGACCGCCGCGCAGGAGCTGCGCCATGGAAACGCCAATTTCACCGCTTCCACCAAATCTACCGGCGACATGGTCAAGGCCCTCTCCGCGCCCATGCTGTTTGACTATATGGCCATTGTCATGGACAAGCAGGCGCTGGCTGACCGCGACTTCACCATGAACGTGATCCTGCCTGACGTGGGCGAACAGCACATGCTCCGCGTGAAGAATGGTGTGCTGCTGGTCTATGCGGATACATTGTCTGATGATGCGGACGTGTCTATTACCTGCCCGAAGAATGCGCTGTTTGCGATCCTGACCAACAATCAGGAAACAGTTGCAAAGGCCGTCAAGGTCGAGGGCAGCGCAGAGCTGCTGACGCTGATGATGGAGAATATGAACCAGTTCCCGATCACCGGAGCCAACCCCTTCAACATCATCGAGCCGTAACGGCTTCCCGGGGCGGTCCGAGGGAAGACCGCCCTGCTCGAGAGAAAACAGCAAGATGCTTTCAACGCAAATCAAAAGCTGTCTGTTTCTGTTGGAAACAGACAGCTTTTGCAACCGTACGGTTGCCCTGCACACCCGAATCTGTCAGCCAACAGTAAAAATAAGAATTACTTCCTTATCACTGTTAAGCCAACCAACAATGGGTTTTTTCTTGTTTTGACGGCAAATGTGCAGAGCCAACAAAATTCACGTTCCAACGCCAGTCTATACCATCCTGTCGTAGTTCTCCGACCCGGAAGGCCAGAGGTTCGAATCCTCCCGGTCGCACCAAGAGCAGCACCTTATGGGGTGCTGCTCTTTTTGTTTTGCATGGATTTTATGGAGCAGTAAAAGAGCGGATTCGAACAGCCCATGCCCCGCGCTTTGCGTCCCGCGGGGCAGAAACGCCCCAGTGGGGCGTTTCTAGGGCGCGGCTTGGCGAATCCCTTCGGGCGCACCAAAAAGTACATTGCAATGTACTTTTGCAATGCGCTTTTCTTTTTCGTGTAAGTTTTGTTTTTTAGAATAATTTTAGTAGCATATCATCTGCCGCATCGGTGTACTGCCCTTTTGACAGCTGTTCATTTCTCAGTTGATTTACAGTAGTACGCATAAGACGAATTTCGTCTGGTAAGAAATTTGTTTTCTTATCGGCTGGGAGAGCATTGATTTTCAGTATTACCCTGCAATGGATGCCGGTGACAAGTTGGGCGCTCTCGTTCAGCTTGGTCTTGGCGTCATTTTCTGCATTTGCCAAGCTGTGGCAGCGCATCAACCGCAAAACCTTTTACACCGTTTCCTTTGACACGCAGGAGCTGATCGACCGTTCGGTGCGGGCGCTGGACACCCACCTGAATATTTCCAAGGTGTATGTCAAAACCGAATACGGCGAGCAGACCGCCAGGCTGACCTCCCGCGAGCAGCTGGAGCAGGGGCAGGCGTTTGTCAAAAGACACAACGATCAGGACGCCGCTGACCGCGTGGCACTGGGCAATGTGCGCTACGACCTTGTGGGCAAGCTGGTGGAGGAAACCGGCTTGACCCGCTCCACGATTGCCGCCATTTTGCAGGGCATTGCCCCGCTTGTGTTTGCCCAATATAAACTGAACCCGGAGGACTTTATCATCAAGGCGGGGAAAATCATCAACAACCAAAAGGCGGATATGATCATTGAGCATATCACCTACAACAGGCTGGAGGAATCGTACAGCGCCGACATCTTTATGCTGGCAAACCTGCACGGCAGACAGGGCGTAAACGCCATGCCCGCCGACCGCAGCCTGTACAATTATGTGATTTACGATTCCGACAACGAGCGCCGCTTTGCCCACGAGCTGAATGTTTGCGACAAAATTGCCGTGTATGTCAAGCTGCCCGGCAGTTTTTTCATCAGCACGCCGGTAGGCAAGTACAACCCGGACTGGGCGATCGCTTTCCACGAGGGAACGGTCAAGCATATCTATTTTATTGCCGAAACCAAAGGCACGACCCTGCTTGACCGCAATGAGCTGCGCGGCGTTGAGGACCTAAAGATCCAATGCGCCAAAGCCCACTTTGCCGCCATCAGCAACGACAGCGTCGTCTACGATGTGGTAGACAGCTACGATAAGCTGATGCAGGTGGTTATGGAATAAGCGGTAAGAAGTTTTGCAAGAAAAATTGCATTTGGTTGCCTTATCGTATATAATTGATGAAAAAGCGAAAGGCGGTTTTGTATATGGCACCAATTACTCGTGAACAGGCATTGGAAAATGCTTTGGCTTCTTCGCGCATCGAGGGGTATGAAGTCACCGAACAGACCCGTGCCGACTGCCGCCGCCTGATGGACGGCAAAGTAGATGCCCGCACCTTAGCTGCTGAAATTCTGGCACGTCGCAGGGCGCAGCGAGGGTAAAATGCTATGGCAAACTATGCAGTGGATTCTTTGCAGGATGGGTGCTATCCGGGCACCGTGGTGTTAATAAATATACTTGGCATTCAAAATCAGTCCGACTTGGATGCCGTGGAAGGTACGATCGTTCCAGCTAAGGCTGCTTTATGGGAAGAAAAACCTTTAGCAGAAAGTTTCGATTTTGCACATTACTGTGCGATTCATCGCTTTTTGTTTGAAGATTTATACGAATGGGCGGGCAAGCCGCGAACGGTGGATATTTCGAAGAAAGGCACACAGTTTTGCCCCGCTGCGCAAATTGAAAGCACAGCGAAAGCCATCTTTTGCCAGATTAAAAAAGCAGAATTTTCTTGTAGGCTTAGACAGAGCGCACTTCATTTCTGCCATAGTAGACTTTTACGAGCGAACGAATGAGCTTCACCCATTCCGAGAGGGCAACGGCAGAACCCAGCGTGTTTTTCTTTCGCAGCTTGCCCGCCATGCGGGATATGTCATTGATTTTGCCCGTGTTGACCCGGATGATTTAATGATTGCCACAATTCAGGCTGCAGGCGGCGTAGATGATTTTTTGAAGGTTCTGTTTGATGAGATGGTTTTTCAAGAGATTTGAATCCTGTCTGACATGTATGCCGAATAAGGGGAGATAAATGCTATCATTCGTGTTTCTAGTTATTGAGAAACGCACCGGTTCATATTGTTTGATTATCGCACAAAAAGCGATTGCAGCGCTTGACAAATATAATGAAGATTAAAAAATTCAGAGTTGCTATGCGCTATTGCTTAACAACTGATGGGTTACAGCAGGGAGCTTGCAAACGGATGAATGTACACATCTTATGCGGGATTATCTATGCAAAAATCCCACTGCCATAAATTGGGGCTATTATGCAATGTCAGAAGATGATTTGTCGCAAGCATTACATCAGTTGAAATCTTTTGACCGCCCGGATATGTATGCAATCCTAAAAGACAAAATTATTATCATCGAACATTTTGAATTTGATGCATCCGTATGCTCCCGTAAATGTATGAAGGGTATAAAAGAGGAGCGGTTGCTCGACCATCACATTTCTTCCGCACCAATCGGCAACGAATTTCATGTAGGTAAAGGAGACTATCCTACATCACTGGCAAATTGGCAGACAAATTTTGACATGACATTCGATTCTCACTATAACAAAATTCCTGCCTATAAGGAAGCTATTCGAAACAAAGGGAGAAACTTTTTCGACAAACCAATCGTTGTGGGTTTCTTTATTGAGAATCAGTATTCTCCGATTGTGTATAATCATGGAATGTCAAAAGAGCATGAAGAATTGTACTATTTTGAAACAGTTCAATTTGCAAGTAAAGTTTCTGCATCTCCTGATTTGGATTTTATCCTTTTTGGTAGTTACTGTAACGGGAGGCCACAAATATTTTATATCGATCATGAAAGCTATAAGCATATCGGTGAATCTACTGATTTAGAAAATGCCGATTTACATTTGTCGCCGCTAAATAAAAGCGAAATCACCGTATACGGAAAATTTTAACTGTCCAAATTCAACGCAATCACCTAAATCACCAATCATTTTTGTGGTGGATAATAAAGGCGCGCCATGCGAAAAGCTATTTTAATTGGAAATGGAGTTATATCCCAGCTAATACCCGCGCATCGCAATTCAGAGATGATAATTCGTTTTAAGTCTTATAACAATGGGATTATACGAGCAGGTGGATTATGACTTTAGCGGCCCACTTCAGCCACAAGACCTTTTTGGCAGAGAATATGTGACTATGGGTGGGGTTATTGACCACCATTTGACCACTACTGTGCAATCACATATCAAATGCCGAAAAAGCCTGTTGTGACAACCAACAATGGGCTTTTTCTTGTTTTGGCGGTAAATGTGCAGAACCAACAAAATTTACGTTTCCGCGTCTGTTTACGCCGCCTTGTCGTAGTTCTCCGACGCCAGGTGCTGGGGGTTCGAATCCCTTCGGGCGCACCAAGAGCAGTACCTTATGGGGTGCTGCCCTTTTTGTTTTGCACAGATTTTATGGGGCAGTAAAAGAAGGGATTCGAACAGCCCGTGCCCCGCGCTTTGCGTCCCGCGGGGCAGAAACGCCCCAGTGGGGCGTTTCTAGGGCGCGGCTTGGCGAATCCCTTCGGGCACACTCAAAAACCTCATTGCAATGTGTTTTTGCAATGAGGTTTTTTCTTTAATGTTATTCTGGTTTTAGAATCATTTTAGCCGCATATCATCTGCCGCATCCGTGTACTGACCTTTTGCCAGCCGTTCGTTTCTCAGCCGATTTATGGTGATTCGCATAAGGCTAATTTCTTCTATGGAGAACGTTGCTCCTTTATCGGCTGGGAGAGAATCGATTTTCAGTATCAGACTTCCCACTTCTTTACAGTCTGTACCGATGGCACGTCTGCTTTTGCATCATACATCCCAGTGCATCCTACACAGCAGAAGAAACGTTATTATTCCCGGGAACCTATTGAAGCAACAACTGCTATGCAGGCCTAAAATTCCCGCATAGCAGTTATTTTTTATTCTATATGTTTTCTAAGGTGTATTTGAAAACAAAGAAAATGACGGATATTTCGCAAACACAAGCAGAATTTAAGGCAAAGAGCCGCAGGCATCCTTTGTGGATTCCAAGACTTTTAACGCAAAATTCCGCTGCGTTTGTAGAAATAGACGATATTTTTGACTTTTCAGATACCCCCTAATTTATTGAATTTCAAACTTATCCTTTACCAAATCTGCCCTCAACGCAATCATATCCGCACCATGTTTCCAGCAGATGCTCAGCACCGGTGCACTCCACGTAGTCGTGATCTCAGCATCCGAGTGGAATGCCGGGTGCGTTTTGCGCAGACGCAGTAGATCCAGCTGGCGCTGGACTACATCACGCTGCAATGCTGTGTTGATCTGTTCCGCATTCAGGTTGGTTCGGTTAATCTCCTTGTGGCCGCCCGCACCGGCATGGCGCACGGCCTCCACATCGTTCTTTCCAACAAACAGATCAAGATACCACACCTGTGGTTTGCCGGGCATGAAGAGTTGAATCGCACGGGCCAGCAGCATCTTGTCATCATCAGCACCAAGGGCGCTGTAATAAGTAGCGTTGACCTGGTAGTAAATATTTTTCTGTCCGCGCAGATCTTTCACCATACCGCCGCGCGCTACAATAGTTCCGATCAGGCTCTGAATGCGCTCCTCCGGCAGCAGTCCTTTCAAATCCAGCAGCGGAATGCCATCATGGCAGCCCAGCATATTTACGGTGTGGATCTGATGATCGCGCAATTCATCAGCCCAAGCGGCCAGGTAACTGCCATCCTTATTTTCAATGGCATCCAACACCAGCCCCGGCAGGAAGAAATCATAGGTCATGTAGCCTTTATCTGCCACTGTCTGGTAAATTTTTTCGCTGTAAGATGCATGAATTTCCGGCAGCAGCTGCAAACCATATTCATCCGCCAGTACCTTTACTTTGTCCAGCAGCTCCCAAGTAGCCGGGTCGTTCAAAAAGTTTTTCTCTCCCGGTTCCTTGGGGGCATAGGCAAAGGCATCCAGCCGCACAATGGACGCTCCATATCCAGCCAATGTCTGCAGGGTATTGCGGTAAAACTCCCACACTATGGGGCTTTTTATGTTCAAGTCCATCTGCCCCAGGTATTCACGGTGTTCCTCCAGCCAATTGATCACAACAGATTTGCAGGCTGCATATTTACCAAAGTTGATTTCATCCGGCTTTTGGCCCGCATTCAATGCTGCAGCCAGCATTGAATGCAACCGCACAGCAGCTGAATACTGTAAGCCGGAAATCTGCATCAGTTGCTGCACCGTGGGGCGCAGATAATCCACCTGCTGGTAGAATGTATTCCAATACGGCTCCTCGGTGCCGTCCGGCATGCGTGCCATCAGGATGGGTAGACCCGGCTTGCGGAAGAACATTTTTTCCAGGTATTTTGCTTCCGGTTGGATATATCCTTGCTCCGTCATGGAGCCACACCCTTGCCAGAAATCATTCCAGTTAATAAAAAAGTCTCGGTAGACAGAGTTTTTTCCGTTTTTTAACAGGTCCTGGAACTGTGGCGAAAGCACCGAAGCATGGTTCAGGATAAAATCCAGTTTAAGCTTTAACCCCAGTGCCTTTAGCCCCTCCATATCCTGCGGGCCAGCAAGTTCCTGGTTCAGGGTATAGTCAATAACTGAAAAACCACGGTCCAGATCGGTGTTGAACACGCTGGGCAAGATGTAGAACGAACCGAACACATTCTCAAATTCCGGCCGGGCCAGCAGTTGCACAATGTCATGCAGGGTGCCGCCCATACTGTCCGGGTAGGCATTCAGCATGGGGGAAATATCAAGTTTCATTTCCGGATTCCTCCAATCTGTTCAGCTCACAGCCAGCTTGCAGTATTCCGACCAGCTCAACACTTTACCCTCGCGTGAAAGGATAATTTTTGCCTTGTGCGCCTGAGATTCCAGCAGCCGCTGCTCAATTTGCAGCACCATAGTAACAAACGGGCTGTCAGCTGCACCATCCCTCGCACGGCTGACCCGGTAGGTCATAGTTTCTTGCGGGGTGCTGTACAAAAACACCGGCAAGTCCACTCCGCAGTAAAAATCACTGTTGCCATGGGTCCATTCCACAATCAAGACTTTCACCTGGCTGAAATCCACTTTATCATACCACAGAGCGGCATCATCGCGCCCCATGCGCTTGAGCCAGATGGCATCTATACCATTTTTAAACCGAGCCAGGGTCTGCCCCAGTTCGTCAAAGTCCTGCTCGCTGGGGGTCCCCAGATATCCAGCCAGTGCTTTGCGCCCCTCGGCCTGGTACACAGCCAGCCAAGGTACGTCAGCGCACAAAGTGGGATCTGCATCCCGCTGTTCGATTTGCCAGGTGTGCAGTTGCTGCCACACATCCGGGTTCAGCAGTGCCCCACTTGTCAGGCCGTGCATGCCTCCCTGACGGAAAATCCGCGGCCGCTCGGCATCGTTCAGCGCCGGATAGCGGCGGGGATAGTTATCTCCACTGAGTACATAACTGCCGATACCGATCTGCTTAAAATAATAGCCCAGCAATGCCGCCGCACCTGTTTTACCGGAACCAGACCCACCGCACACGGTAATCACTGCACGGCCATAGGGGTTGCGAGCACAGATCTCTGCCAGCTGCGGCAGCAGCAGCGGGAAAATTGCATCCGCCTTGGTGCGGTGTGCTTCACTGATATGCACTGCATCGCCAGGCATATCACCCTGAGGCATATCTGCTGCCTTTTGGGGCAGCGTTGGGGGGGTCCAGTCCTTTTGCGCAGCCTGCAACAAGCTGCACACCTGTTTGCTTTGTTCTGTCATGGTCGTTTTTTCCTTTTATGTCTGCGGCAAAAATTCTGCGCGGGCGGCGGTTTCTTCTGGCCGCATGGCGTCAAAGCCGCCCACAGTGTTTTCGTGGGTAATGGCCACACCTGTACGGTCAAACGTAAAATGCACCGTCACTTCAAAACAGGTTTCCACCCAGCGCGCTGCCACGGCGAACGTATTTTTCTGCTCCCACCAACCGGCTAGTTCTACCCGGCTGGTGGGGCTGCTCTGCAGCGGCAGAATGTTCTGGCGGCGGGTGCCATCAGTACCAATGATCAGCTGCTTTTGGGTCCCACCCTGTGTAAAATGCAGCACCGCATGGTCATCCGCAAAAGTAAATTCTGCGGTTTCGATCGCCTGTTCTCCGGCCGCACCGCTCAGGTGGCTCATGCCCTCACTCCAAAGGCGCAGACGCCCCTTGGTTACAGCAAACATCTTGCCATTTATGGCACTACGCAATGGGCTAAACGGGGCAAATACCGGTGCCGCGATTGCCAAATGACGCATCCGCGTTGCCAAGCGGGCCGCTTGCTCGGGGTTTTCTTCCACATGCTGCACTGCTTTTACGCGGTCCAGGTAGGCCCACAATGTATCCAGTGTTTTTTGTGCCCAGTGGGCGCCGGTAGCGGTCTCATTCAAAGATATCTGCATATCCAAGTCGGGAATCACCACACTGAACTGTCCCATGGCACCGTCTGCACGGTAAACACCTTTAGGCTGGCACAGCCATATCTGGAACCCGTACCCCAAAAAGTTATCGCTCGCTTCAGGGTTGCCGATAGCCTCCGTGGCCGATTCATTTTGTAAGCTGACTGCTTTATGCGCGTAATCCTCCGAAAGAATGCGTTCTCCGTTCCACATACCGCCATCGGCATACAGCTTCATCAGGCGCAGGTTATCCTCAGTAGTAGCAAACAGGCCACCGCCGCCCACTTCCATGCCATCCAGCATCGTCATCCAGCGCAGGTTAGCGGCATCAATGCCAATTTTATCAAACAGGCGCGGGGTCAGATAATCCTGCAGACCCAGCCCTGTCACTTTGCGAACCATAGCCCCCAGCAGCGTAGAACCCATGGAGTTATACATGTAAGTCGTGCCCGGTTCATGCAGCACAGGCGTTGCCAAAAAGCTGCGGATCCAGTGTTCATCCGCCGGGGACATGGTATCCATACCGCAGCCCATGCAGAGCACGTCCCGTACCGTCATTTTTTTCAGGTTCTCGCTGGGTTTTTCTGGCGCTTCATCTGGGAAAATATCAATCACTTTATCATCAAGGTGCAACAGCCCTTCGGTGCAGGCAATGCCAACCGCTGTGGCCGCATAGGTCTTGCTTAAGGATTGCAGCCCGTGCCGCACACCGGGGCCATAAGGGGCCCACCA
>ULKV01015768.1_pt1 | contig 10549 bp, 8 predicted proteins | sample 1951241 | NCBI WGS metagenome assembly ULKV01 (sample SAMEA4835509, study PRJEB28245) | human gut metagenome | biome: gut microbiome; material: fecal sample | place: Denmark | collected 2008
TCCATCAAGATCTAAGCCGCTAAATTATCATGTCCGCGCTGTATCCGTACGCGGCGGCAATGCGGGAAATGTTGCGCACGGCGCGGTTGGTGTGCACCCCCGCGCCCATGAGGGTGGTGGCGTATTCCAGCAGAAATTCCGAAAGGGCCTGTATCTGGTCGGTATGCTGCATCAAAGGGAAAGGGGAGGTCAGGGCCGGGAGGCCCGCTTTCTGGAGGCGTAATCCTCCTGCTGGTCTTCCCCGGTGACGCCCACGGAGAAATAAGCGCTTTCCGGATGGGAGAAGACGAGGGCGCAGACGGAAGAAACGGGCTGCATCATCCATGTTTCCGTCAGGCTCATGCCCGCTTCCTCCCGGGCGTGGAGCAGGGTGAAGACGGTTTCCTTTTCCTGGTGGTCCGGCTGGCTGGGGTACCCGCAGGCGGGACGCACGCCGGACCCTTCCGGAATATTCCACAAAAGGCGCAGCTTGTCATGGGCGATGGCAGCGAAAGCCTCCACCAGGCGGTCCGCCAGAGAGCTGACCAGCAGGGCGCGGTAGGAGTCGTTTCTGGCTTCCCATTCCTTTGCCCAGCGGCGGGAGCCGTGGATGCTGACCGCCATGGCCCCTACGTAATCCCTGACGCCTTCGGGAGCGATGAAGTCCGCCAGCGCCAGCCGGGGTTTCCCCTGTTTGTCCAGTTGCTGGCGCTGCGTCAGCAGCGTAGCCAGGGGAATGGTTCTGGATTCATCCGCCCAGACGGTGATGTCGTCATGGCTGGCCGTTGAATTGGCCGGGAAAATGCCTATGACGCCGCGCGCCTGGTAGCGGTTTTCCTTCACGGCCTGTTCCAGCAGGCGGAGGGCGTCCTGGTACAGAGCCGCAGCCGCCTTAGCCTTGGACGGATCCTTGGTGCGGAACTCCCGGCGGGCGCGGTCCCATGTGCCGTGCAGTTCCCAGGCATGGAAAAAAGGCGTCCAGTCCATGCGTTCGATAAGCTCCTGAATAGTTACGTAATAACGCGGATCGTCACTGCAGCAGCCGCAGCTTACGGAGCTGTGCAGGCTGCCGATGGAAACCGGGCCCAGACGGGCGGGAACGGGGGGGAGATAGCCGCCTTCCGCCCCCTTCCACCGCAATTCCCTGGCTTTCTCCAGGGGCAGGAGGTCTCGGACTGGTTTGTTTTCATGATTGTTGCGCAATTCCTCCTGCTGGGCTTTCACGGCGGCAATGTAGGAATCCTTTTTTTCTCCCACCAGGGAGGCGGCTGCGGGCACCACCTGGGAGGCATCCTCCGTATGCACCACGGCTCCTTGATAATGGGGGGCTATTTTCAGGGCCGTGTGCAGGGCAGATGTCGTAGCTCCCCCCACCATCAGGGGAATGGTCATCCCCCGGCGTTCCATCTCCGCGGCTACATGGGACATCTCTTCCAAGGAAGGGGTGATCAGCCCGGAAAGCATCACCAGATCCGCCTGTTCCGCTTCCGCCCGGTCCAGAATGGTATCGCAATGGACCATGACGCCCAGGTCAATCATTTCAAAACCATTGCAGCCCAACACCACGCCGACGATATTCTTGCCGATGTCATGCACGTCCCCCTTCACGGTGGCGATCACGGCTTTTCCCGCCTTGGCGGCACCTTTGCTGTCCGCTTCTATATAGGGGGTGAGCCAGGCTACAGCCTGTTTCATGACGCGGGCGCTTTTTACCACCTGCGGAAGGAACATTTTGCCGTCCCCAAACAGTTGCCCCACAACCTTCATGCCGGCCATCAGAGGGCCTTCAATCACGTTCAGCGGGGACCCCAGCTCCTGAAAAGCCTCCTCCGTATCCGCGTCAACAAATTCGGTAATGCCCTTGATAAGAGAATATTCCAGGCGTTTGGAGACGTCCTGCTCCCTCCAGGCCAGTACGGTTTTTTTCTCCTTTCCGTCTCCGGTTTTTTCCGCAGCCAGTTTTTCCGCGTAGTCCGTCAGGCGTTCCGTGGCGTCCGTCCTCCGGTTCAGCAGAACGTCTTCAATCAGCTCCAGCCTGTCCTTGGGAATATTGTCGTACACCTCCAGCATCCCGGCGTTCACGATGCACATGTCCAGCCCCTGCTGCGTAGCGTGGTACAGGAAAGCGGAATGCATGGCTTCCCGCACCGGGTTGTTGCCGCGGAAGGCAAAGGAGACATTGGAAATGCCGCCGGAAATGTGGGCATGCGGCAGGTTCCGGGAAATCCAGCCTGCGGCCTTGAAGAAATCAAGAGCGTAATCGGCGTGTTCCGCAATGCCGGTGCCTACGGTCAGGACGTTCGGGTCAAAAATGATGTCTTCCGGAGGAAACTGCACCCGGTTTACCAGCAAGTCATAGGCCCGTCTGGAGATGCGGACGCGGTCCTCGTAATTGGCGGCCTGCCCCTGTTCGTCAAACGCCATGACCACGACCGCCGCGCCGTACTTTTTAATCAGCGCCGCTTTCTTCAGGAATTCTTCTTCCCCCTCCTTCAGAGAAATGGAATTCACGATTCCCTTGCCCTGCATGCATTGGAGCCCCGCTTCCAGCACCTCCCACTTGGAGGAATCCACCATGAAAGGAACGCGGGCGATATCCGGCTCTGCGGAAACAAGGTTCAGGAAGCGGACCATGGCCTGCGGCCCGTCGATCAGGCCGTCGTCAAAACAGAAATCCAATACCAGCGCGCCGTTTTCCACCTGCTGCCGGGCAATGGATACCGCTTCCTCGTAATTTCCTTCACGAATCAGGCGGGCGAATTTGGGGGAACCCGCCACATTGCAGCGTTCCCCGACAAAGAGGGTGTTTTTTTCCCGCGTATGGTTGTACGCTTCATATCCGGACAGGCGAAGCGCGGGCGTTTGGGGAGCCGGAACGCGCGGAGGCATTCCTTCCACGGCAGCCGCAATGGCGCCGATATGCTCCGGAGTGGTTCCGCAGCAGCCGCCCACGATGTTCAGCAGGCCCTGTTCCGCGTATTCCTTCATGAATCGGGCCATATCCGCCGGCAGAAGGTCGTAGCCGGTAGGGCTAAGCGGGTTGGGAAGCCCGGCATTCGCATAAATGGACATGTGGCAATCCGCCAGTCCGGACAGTTCTTCCGCAAAGGGGCGCATCAGGTCCGGCCCCAGGGCGCAATTAATGCCTACGGAGAAGGGGCGCACGTGGCGGATGGAGTTCCAGAATGCTTCAATGGTCTGGCCGGACAGCGTGCGTCCGGCTTTGTCCGTCAGCGTGACGGACACCATGACCGGAACAGAGCTTTCCGGTTGTTCCTCAAAAATTTCTTCAATGGCGAACAGGGCAGCCTTGGCGTTCAGCGTGTCGAAAATCGTCTCCACCAGCAGCATGTCCACCCCCCCCTCCAGCAGGGCCAGCGCCTGATCCCGGTACGCCTGCCTGAGCTGGCGGAAATTCACGGCGCGGAAGCCGGGATCATTCACATCGGGGGACAGGGAACAGGTGACGGGCATGGGGCCGATGGACCCGGCCACCAGGCGGGGCTTGCCGTCTGCAGCTTCCGCTTCGTCGCATGCCTGCCGGGCGAGCGCGGCAGCCGCCAGGTTCAATTCCCGGACAAGGGCTTTCAGTTCAGGGGAGTCTACCACCTCCTGGAAATACTGCTGGTTCTTGTGGCTGCCTTTCTCCGGACGGTGCCAGAAATAATCATGCTGGCCGATGCTGGTGGCTCCGAATGTGCAGGTCTCCAGAATATCCGTTCGTCCCGTGTCCAGAAAGCGGCGGTGAATATCCAGAATAATATCCGGCCTGGTCAGAACCAGAAGATCGTTATTATTCTTTAAATCGTTGGGATAGCGTGCCGCATCCGCAAAACGTTCTCCGCGGTAATCTTCCTCTCCCAGCCTGAATTTTTGGATATTGGTGCCCATGGCGCCATCCAGGATGACAACCCTTTTATGTAACTGGTCTTTCAGGTAATCAAGGCGTTCTGTTCTGGATGCTCTGCTCATATGGCGCGGAAAATCTACCGCCCGCCCGTCATTGGAACAAGGACAATTGTCGTCACGTTTTCCTCGTTCCGTTCCTGGGGAATGGTAGGAAGCTGTTTTCAGGGGGGTGGAAAAGACATGGGGATGATTTATGGAAAGTAAAAAACGCCTGTGAAAAATCGTATGTTTCGTTCTGGATTTTTCGATGGCATAAGGAGCGTTCTCTGTTTTCTTCCCTTTCCATGCAGTCTTTCCTGTTTCATGTTTTTCCTGAGAAAAAAGAATGCGGGTTCTGAAAAAAGAGGGAAGAGGTGTGAATAAAATGATAATAACAGGTGTATAACTGGAACGGCCGTTGCTATTCCAATAACGGGAAAGTCATTCATGCCGGATAGCGGAGCAGGGGATGAAAGTGTACTTTTCCAGTAAAATGATTTGTTGGCAGGCGTTCTTAGCTACACTTGATGAATAAAAATCCCCTCAGAAATGAAGTCCGGCCTCCAGCTTGGAAATGGCCCCGTGTTCTCTTTGGGCTTTGGAGCATACAACACGCAAACGACGGCCTTCGGTTTTTCTACCACCACCAATACCTGGGCTTTTTCCAATAATGGAAATAACATGAATGTTTCCGGGAAAAGCGGCTCCGTTTCCGACATCTATTCCGGCATGCTCACCGTCAATTTCCTGGCGGAAAACGGCTCTACCTATGTGGAGGCATTCCTTGGAGACACGGCATTAGTCAACAAAACGGAAATCAACTATGAAAAGTCAGTTCTCTACTTGAACGGTCTCACCTTGGGAGGCTGGGCCCAGCACATCCGGCAACGGCTGTTCCATGACCCATCGGTTCCCTTTCCATCAGCCAGATTCCGGAACCGGCGATATCCTCTCTGGCGTTCCTGGGACTGGGAGGCCTTCTGGCAAGGCGCCGCAGACATTAATGTCTGATTGTTTTTACCTTCCCCGGCAACATCTGGAAAGGTGGCAAACGCATCTGCTTTTGTCCAGCAACCCAGGTCTATTAAAAGCGCTGCTTCTTCCGTCTGTTGAAACTTTCCCGCGTTCCCGTATTTTTTTCCGTATATTCAACATCATTTATACGGTCAGAGGGTTATGAGATACTGAATATATCCCCCCTTTCTTTCAGAATATTTTATTGATTTTCTATGTTTTTTATAGAATGAATTTGCTGAATATCAACAGATGGAATCTTTTGAGAATCTCGCGGCAGGACTATTCTACATCATTTCTTATTTTTTAATCGTACTGAAAAATGATTTCAAACTTGCTTTCTTCTGAAAAAAGGAGTTGTCGTGCGGCTCTTTTCACGTGAAAACGCTTATCTCTTGGCTCTTTGGGACAGGTGGCGTTTTATTCGAAATCACTCATTCAGGTATTCTCCTCGTAACACGGATTTAGAATCCGCAGTTTCATTAATGATAAAAAATTTCAGGAGGGGAGAAGCATTTTTTCTGAACGGCAATGTCCGTTCCTTATGGACGGCAAGAAAGATAGATTATTGAAAATAAATGATTCTTGGATTTAAAAAAGATATGAATAACAAAAATGCCTTCTTCATTCTCTTGAAATTTTATCCTTCACATGAAAAGCTGAGAGTTTTTTGTATCCAAGATGAATATCCTCGAAGAACATCGGGATTTTTCTCAAATCTTTTCCTTTCAAGGTAGGAACTTGACTGCGGATTCTAAATCCGTTAGATTTGGATTCAGAAGGTGTTTTGGCATTTTTCTGTGTCAGGCCGCTTCAATTAACTACATGATAAACGACGAGAAAAGACCGGACTTCTCCCATAGGGGGGGAGGTCCGGTTTTTTCGTATTGGAAATAATTGATGGATAGAGTTTGATGAAAAATATGGGACCTACATACTTGACTAACCATCTAACAGATCACCTCTTCCTTTCCAGGAAATCCTCTAAATAAAAAAGAACGGAGGTAACTCACAATTACCTCCGTTCTTGATGATCCAAATTACTAATTTGGATTTCATGACCGTTATCCTTTATAGAACTAAATTAACTTTCGTTTCTTTAATTCCTTCTTAAGATCTCTTTCAGAAAATGAAAGAATAATCTCATATTCTGGGATATAATATCCATGAATTGTGCCAAATATTGTTTTAAATGTACACCATCCATAAGACATATTTCGGTCAGATTTTGTTGTAGTTTCTTTATTCATAATATTAATATGGGGAGGATCTCTCCCCGTACATCTTTCTAATAATTTTTCCATAACTTTATAATTTTAAATATTTTAAATTGGTTTCTCCCCCTCCGATTTCCTCTAGTATACCATACTTTTCCATTATTGGGGTAAAAATTTTAATGTTAAAGACATTTAAGTTAAATGTGATTAACTTAAATCTCTTTTATTTTTGTACCTTTAAATTATAAGGACAATTTTCTACTCGCCCAATATGGGTAAGAAAATTGTAATACAAAATAATTCTCAATACGCTGAAAATAAACGCGTACGAACCAATCAAAACACGACAAAATTTCCCTATCAACCAAGCGATGATATGGGAAAAACTAAGCTCAAATACACTTCTCTCTATGACTTCTTCTCCAAATTTCCTAATGAGGAATCCGCCCGGAAATATTTTGAGTTAAAAAGATGGAATGGTCATGTCCGTTGTCCTCATTGTGGTTCCAATTATATCACCGAATGTAAGGATCAAAAACCGATGCCTTATCGCTGTAAAGATTGTAGAAAGTTCTTCAGCGTCAGATTTGGTACAATTTTAGAGGAATCCAAATTGCCTCTTCACAAATGGTTGATGTGTATGTATCTGTTGGCGACTTCCAGAAAAGGCATTTCCTCCATCCAGATTTCAAAAGAACTTGGAATCACTCAGAAGACTGCCTGGTTCCTCTGTCACAGGATCAGAGAAGTTTGGATGAAAGATAAAAAGGAGAAGTTGGACGGTATTGTGGAAGTAGATGAAACCTTCATTGGAGGAAAGGAATCCAACAAACACTTTTCCAAGAAGCTGAACAAGGGAAGAGGTTCAGTAGGTAAATTGATTGTGATCGGATCCAAACAGAGAAACGGAAAAGTAATCGTCAAACATATCGACGATACATCCGCTTACAATTTACAAGGATTCATCGGAAAACATGTAGAGAGGAATTCCAATGTGTTTACGGATGAGTTCAAATCCTATAAAGGACTTGTCGGATTTGTCCATGAGTTTGTCAACCATAAGGGGAAACAATACGTCAATGGAGAGGTTCATACTAATTCCATTGAAAGCTTCTGGTCTCTACTGAAAAGAGGTTATTATGGAGTTTACCATTACATGTCTCCTAAGCATTTGAAGAGGTATATCCATGAGTTTTCCTATAGGCATAATACCTCCAAGATTGAAGTAATGGAATGTATAGGAGATACGATTACCAAGATGGTTGATAGAAGGTTGATGTATTGTGAATTAATAAAGTGATTTTAGAAAATGAAAATAAATAATAATATGAATAATAAAAATTGTTTGTGCGGACCATCTAGGGAAGTTTTTCGTATTTCAGAAATACAAATACCTAGATGGAGAAAATATCTATTTTCCCTAATTTCTAAATTATTGAACGTAAGGGAAGAATTTCCATATAGATGGAGGTACAAAGGTAAGAAAATTGATACAAAAATGGTTGTGAAATAAATCACAACCATGAATTTGATTATTTTTTGAAATAAATTTATGGGTGTTTATTGATCCAATCACATGCGATGGTATATAACCATCCACCCATATTGGAAGTTACTTCAGATATAAAAATATAATCATTATCATCCAAATATGGTTTTAATCTATTATAAATTTGATTTGCATTTTCATTTGTATAAACAAGGTAATGAGATTTCATGATCTTGCAATTGATATAGCTTTCAATCGCTTCATATAAATCTTCATATTTTTGACCTGGCCTATTCAAATCATAAGAAATACTGTAAATTTTGTTCATTTTATTTTCCTCCTTTCTACTCAATAAGAAGTTTGTATTGAGAAACAACCATATGGTCTACCAATTTCTCAATCTTATACCTTAATAATAGCAAATACCATGCCAGTTTTTATAAAATTATATAACTCATTTGTATTCTATAGAAATAAATTGTTTTCCAACAATTTAAATAAATAAAACGAGTGTGTCAAAATGTCACAATATTAGACAAATTGACGCGGTTAATATGACATAATGACCGAGGAACCCATATGTCAGGCGACTTTACTCGGCAGAATCTTTCATCACATCATCCAGAAGACTATGCACATCTATCTGTAGATTTTTACAAATGTTGATGACCTCCGTGAATGTAAGATACCGTTCTCCTACTTCATATTTGTTGATGAAGGTATGAGGTGTATTCAGGAGTTCTCCCAAGTCCCGTTGAGTCATATTCAACTCTAAACGTTTTTCTTTTAATATTTTACGAAGATTTTTCTCTTCATTACTATTTCTGTTCCTCATTTTGGAACAATAACAGAGAATAAGATTGTACCAAATTTAGGTACAAAAGTATTTACAAGTCATTCGATATTCGGTAATAAGTCTTCAATGTTCCTAAAATGGGAACAAACCTAGATAAGAACTATGAAGACATTATCATCAGTAAAGGCCTTATTCATTTCCCTAAGCCTATTGGTTTCATACACCATACCCTATTGTTTGGCGGCAAAAACTGCCGATGTCACGATTGATGGAGATATTATAGAAGATAACGAAAAACATCATAACCTCTCAAATGCTTCATGCGCTTTATTGATTTCTTCAGGATCTTCCTATACCGGAACTAATATTGTAGTTTCTACAGTTTGTAGATCTAATTCTTTTGGGGATGCGGCGATTTACTCAAAAGGAGGAAAATTTCTCAATTTAGGAGCGAATTATGGTTGGTCCTCAGTTACCGTATCAAAGGGAGGCGTGTATGGTGGTTACAGTTCAGCGATCGAACTGAGTGGCATGACCGAAACATCTACTATCTACAATACGAAAATTTATAATTACGCAGATGGGGGAACAGGTATTCGCCTCTGGAATAATTCAAACCTTCTCCTTGATAATGTAGAAATTTATAATGCCTCAGATACGGCGATCCACGCGAGTAGAAACGCTACAATATCAAATAAAGGTAATGGAATTATTAGAATATCGACAACAGGAGATAATAGGGCTTCTATATCCGCAAGCGGAGATTCAAAAGTAACTCTTTATAACACACATATTGAAAATAAAAAATCCAGTACCAGTGGGGTCTTGGTTGGAGATAGTAGTACTATATCTCTTACAAATTCATCTATTTCTTCAGTTAATAACAACACACTGATTTCAGGTGCAGGAAATCTAGAAGTTAGTCTTAATAACGTGGATTTGTCTAAATCTAAAAATCAGAGAATATCCGCTTCATCTGACTTAACTGTTAATATTCAGAATGGTACTTCTTTCGATGGTTATACTTCTCAAGAAAATGATGGTTCAATTAACATAAATTTAACAAAATCAAGTTGGAACATAACTAAAAATTCTACTTTGTTTTCTCTATCACTAAATGAGAATTCATTTTTAACATTTAATTGCGGAAATGGAGATAAGTTCTACTATATATCCGCTGGTTCTGTTTTCATGGATAAGAGTAGTCAAATAAGGCTTGATCTTGATGAGACGAAAATTTTGAGTATGATCTCTTCCGGTGATGAATTCCAACTATTTTCGGGCGATTTGACGAATTATGATCTTTCAGATATTGATATGTTCAACTCTGACGGATCATATAAATTAACTTATGAAGAAGGGGAATCGGGAAAGGGATGGTTCAAATTAATAGGATATAGCGTTGTTCCCGAACCATCGACTTCTACCATGAGTCTATTAGGAATTATGTGTATTATTTTGAGAAGACGGAGGGTTTGATAGAAAAAAGGAAGATCGTAAGTTGATCTTCCTTTTTATCTATATTGTTCACCTTCAAATAATGAGGATGTGACGAAAATATTATAAAATAGTTTGGTTAGTCAAGTATGTAGATCCCAAAAATATTCATTTTCTCATCGGCAAATAGATACTATCTCCTGAAAGCAGGGAAGGGCCGGAGGGAAGGTAATCAAAGGGCTTTTCAGTCCGCTTTGGCCGGGGATTGCTTTTTTTCTTCCGGCAGGATACCGGGCGGTATGAACAGCGCCGTGGCAGGGATGATGACGGGAGAGGGGATGCCCGGCCCGGACCAGGCTACGGACATGTGGTCCGGGCCTCCATCCTCCTTGTGAATCACCTGAAGGAAATAAAACCGGTCCGCCTCCAGTTGGATAGGTTCGGAAGCCTGGTTGGGCTGATTGCCCCAATTATGGATGTCGGAATATCCTTTGACGGTGGCGATGCAGGTCATGTCCTTCTGGGTAGCATCCTTGCCCAGCCATAATTCTGCGGAATCATCGGAAGACAGGTAAAGGCGGTACTTCCCGCTTGCCGGGACTTTCAGAAGGGCTGTGTAACGGGCCCCGTACCTGTCCCCCTGGTTTTCCACATCCAGATTGCTGATTGTGCGGACATCCGGGGCCGCCGTTTCAAAAATCTTCCTGTGGGTCAAATCCTTTACGGATG
>ULKV01031711.1_pt1 | contig 10248 bp, 9 predicted proteins | sample 1951241 | NCBI WGS metagenome assembly ULKV01 (sample SAMEA4835509, study PRJEB28245) | human gut metagenome | biome: gut microbiome; material: fecal sample | place: Denmark | collected 2008
TGGACATATCGCATTGATGCGGTGCTGGGCATCGTTCTGGAGAAAAAGCAGAAAGAGACCGCCACAACGGAAATCGACACTGCAGATTTCATCTCTTTGGAAGAAGCAAAGAAGATCGCCCTGAAGGACGCGGGGCTTGATGAAGCCACGCAAAAGATCGTGTTCACCAGAGAGGAGCTGAACCGCAATCAGGGCAAGCCCTGCTACATCTTAGAGTTCTACACCGCGAAGAAGCAGTATTCTTACAAGGTGGACGCCAAGAACGGCAGCATCATGGAGGCTTACCACTTCATTCTTCTGGCGGACGCGAAGAAAATTGCACTGGACGATGCCGGGGTCAACGGGAAGGTGGTCTTCACGACAGAAGAACTGGTTGCCGGCGGCATCAAAACGCCTTACTACCGGTTCGTCTTTGCCGATGCAAAAACGCAATGGACATATCGCATTGATGCGGTGCTGGGCATCGTTCTGGAGAAAAAGCAGAAAGAGACCGCCACAACGGAAATCGACACTGCAGATTTCATCTCTTTGGAAGAAGCAAAGAAGATCGCCCTGAAGGACGCGGGACTTGATGAATCCACACAAAAAATCGTGTTCACCAAGGAGGTGCTCAGCCGCAATTCAGGCAAGCCCTGCTATATCCTTGAGTTCTACACGGACAAGTGTGCGTATTCCTACAAGATCGATGCAGTATCCGGGGAAGTTATCGGGAAGAAAGCCGAGTGGTTTTCCCGTCAAGAGTCCGAGACTGTGCCGGACACGTCTCAAAATTCCGATTCCAAGCAGCGCAGGGGAAACTAATCAAAACATGACTCGTTCAAGCCATAGAAAATGGGGACAGGCTATAAATGCTTGTCCCCATTTTGCTAAAAGCTATGGAATTGTGGGTGCTATCTTTGCTGAATACTTAGGCTCAGTATCGGCAGCCGCTTCCGAAAATCCATCTCTGCTTTTTTATTAGCATTGAGCGTTCAATCCGAGACGCTGGCGGCACGAAGGTTTTAATAGCATTTTATGAACGCTCCCTCGATTAAAAATAGGGTGCCTTTGCAGAACGGGAAACGGACTGGCAAGCAGGGCAAAGCGGTACCCACTTTGCTGCTTGCCAACCTGCGAACCCTGTTGGCTTCACACTTGGCAAGCAAGGTGGCTTGGAGCCACTTTGCGCTTGTTGGGGAAATTTGTCCCCAAGCCCCTTTGAACGATTTTTGCAAAATCGGCTGCGCTCCTGCGGAGCTTTCTTCGCCTGCGGCGCGTCAGAGAATCGCGGTGTTATGTGAATACGTCATTGACATATTCTCTGTTTCCGGGTATACTTGAAACAGAAAAGGAGGTGACGCAGCCTTGAAAATCATCGGTGAACGGCTCAGGAGCTTGCGCGAAAGCGTCAGGCTCTCGCAGGCGAAGCTGGCAAAGGAATTTGACGTTTCCCAATCCGCTCTCGCCCGGTATGAGATCGACGATTCCACGCCCTCCCCGGAGGTTTTTCTGAAATACGCCGACTACTTTGACGTATCGCTGGACTACATTTTCGGCAGGACGGACGACCCCCACGGCATGATCTACAACAACTGCGTGAAGCTCGGTCTGAACAATCCCGAAATGGCGCGGTTCGTGGAAATGTGCTTTGACCCCGGCTCGGCTATGAACGAACGATTGAAAGCGACGCTTGTGCAGATGCTCTCGGAGGTGGATGCGAAATGAAAGCCGTGATTTACGCCCGCTATTCCTCGGACAGCCAGCGAGAAGAATCCATCGAAGGGCAGCTCCGTGAATGTGCCGCCTTTGCCGAGAAAAATGGCATCACGGTATTGCGGCATTACATCGACCGCGCGTATTCTGCAAAGACCGATAACCGCCCGGAGTTCCAGAGCATGATCAAGGACAGCGGCAAGCGGCTGTTTGACATAGTGATCGTCTGGAAGCTGGACAGGTTCGCACGAAACCGCTATGACAGCGCCCGGTACAAGGCCATGCTTAAAAAGAACGGCGTGAAGGTGGTATCCGCCACCGAGATTATTTCAGAGGGCGCGGAGGGCATCATTCTCGAATCCGTCCTTGAGGGCTATGCGGAATACTACTCCGCTGACCTCTCCGAAAAGGTCGTTCGCGGCATGACGGACAACGCCCTCAAGTGCAAATTCAACGGCGGCATGATGCCTATAGGCTATGTGATCGACGCGGAACAGCACTTCCAGATTGACCCGCTGACCGCGCCGTTCGTGCTGGAAGCCTTCAAGCGATATGACGGCGGAGAAACCATTTCCTCCATTATGAATTGGCTGAACGAGCAGGGGCTTACCAACACGCGGGGGCGGAAAATGACCTTCAACAGCGTGGGGCATATACTCCACAACCGGCGCTATATCGGGGAGTTCCGATACCGCGATGTGATCGTGCCGGACGGCATCCCCGCCATCGTACCGCAAGACCTCTTTGACCGGGTGCAGGAGAAGCTGGCGAAGAACAAAAAGGCCCCGGCGCGTCACAAGGCCGAGGACGACTATCTGCTGACCACCAAGCTGTTCTGCGGCTACTGCGGGGCCTATCTCTGCGGCGAGAGCGGCACAAGCCGCACGGGAAAGGTGCATCACTATTACAAGTGCGTTTCCGTCAAAAAGAAGCGCACCGAGTGCCACAAGGAGCCCGTCAGGAAAGAATGGATCGAGGATTTGGTGGTCGGTGAAACCATGAAAATGGTCATGGACGACAAAGCAATCGAGGCCATCGTATCTATGCTCATGGACTTGCAGGACAGGGACAATGTGAACGTGCCGCTGTATGAGCAGCAGCTCCGTGAAGCGGACACAGCCATCAGCAATCTGCTCAACGCCATTCAGCAGGGCATCCTGACGCGCTCCACAAAGGAGCGGCTGGAGGAGCTGGAAAACCGCCGCGACGAGCTTGAAAACAGGCTTGCCTGCGAAAAGCTGGCGAAGCCCAAGGTCAGCGCGGAGTTTATGACCTTCTGGCTCCACCGCTTCCGCAAGCTGGACGTGCGGCAACAGAGCCACCGCAAGATGCTCATCGACACCTTCATCAATGCGATTTTCCTGTACGATGATAAAATGGTGATTACCTTCAACTACAAGGAGGGCACGAAAACCATCACCTTCGCGGAATTGCAGGAAGCTATCAGCAACAAAAACGGTTCGGATTTGGATTGCCTTGTTGCACCATGAATACCGACATTAGTTGGTGCAAGCAAGCTTATCCGAAAGGATAGGCTTGTTTGTTTTCATGCAAAAATGCGTCCTCCATACCTTTTGCCCTTTAGATTTGCAGGAATACACGAGAAGGCTCACAAATAGATTTTTGCTTCGCACACATGATATGCCTTTGCTTGATACGAGCCAAGGTCGTGATTTAACAGGAACCCTAATATCAGACTTGGTTTTGCAGATATTAAGTTACGTTGCTCAAAAAGAAAGAGAGTTCATTCGACAGAGGCAGGCCGAGGGAATCGCTGCAGCGCATGAAAAGGGGGTGGTTTTCGGGCGACCGCCCAAAGCAATTCCAGCAGGATATGAAGACTTGGTTATACGCTGGAAAGCCAATGACCCTTCAGCCCGTCAAGCGGCGGCGATTTTGGGTGTTTCACACGTTACATTTCTCAAATGGGCACGGGATGAAAAAAGTAAAATTAAGTACACCTTATTTGCTGTCAATTCCTTGAAGACATCGTCGATTTGTGATACATTAGAAGCGGCATTTTAGCAACCATCGGCATAAGAAAGTTTCCTTTTTCTTGTGGAAAGCAATGTGTACTTTGGTAACCACAAAAACACGATGGAAAGGAATGATTAAATTTGGATTCTGCAGGATGGGTTATTCTGCTCTTTATTTTTGGGTTCTTTGCCTTTGTTATTTATATTGTGCGAAAAGATAGTAGTACTGAGGACGATCCTCCAATGCCTTCGCCACCATCCCCAGCACAAAAACCTCCAGAACCAACTCCGCCCAAAGAGAAAGAACAGAAGTTTTTTTCAATTTATGAGTATACCCCGGTGCAGACTGTCAAAAGATGCGCCTACTGCGACGGAGAAAATAAGACTGGTACGAAAGTCTGTTGTATATGCGGTAATGATATCGATAGTTGATTGGAGGAAATAATATGTTTTGCAAATGGTGTGGAAATAGCATTCAGTTAACGGATAAAAATTGCCCGACCTGTGGCCGAGAAACTCCACCTATGTCTGATTGCGGCGGAATCTATAATCTGAAACATTCAAACAGTGGTCCTGTAGCACCTACTACAGAGAAAGTAATTGTTAAGGAAGTTCCCCACTGTGCAGCCGTGGAGAAGATGGATATCAAATATGTTAAGGAACGCAAGGCAGCTAAAAAACATCATGCAATCACAATGTCCTGTTTTTTTGTGGTATTGCTTACAATCGTCTGTTCTACACTTTTGCTTCTAAGAGCAAACATGCAATTGGGTGAACTTAAAGAGAAAATTGATAATATCCAAATTGAGATACCTAAAGCGATTGCAAATGCAGCAGCGGAGGGATGATTATGGCAAAACGAGTTTTATCAACAGTCCTTCTAATTGCATATATCCTGTCATTCTCGATAATGCCTGTTCGTGCACTAGAAGCTAACTACCAGACTGCGGAAATTATTGTGGATAGCTTTGGAAATAAGTATACCGAAAAAGTACTGATCAATGATAATCATACACTTTTTGCCCCAATAAGCTGGTTTACAAGATATGGCTTGATGGCATACATGGAAGAATCCAACCGATATGTGTTTTATTATGCTGGTGAGGAAACTGTTAAGCCGTTCACCAAGCGGATCTATATCGATAAGAATGGCCGAGAAGTGAACTGTGGCTGTTATATTACGGAAGCAAAATTTCAATCATATATAACACATAAATTCACTCAGTCTATCGTTAGTGAAGACACATTGTACCTACCGTTGGCAGAAATGCTGCCCCTGTTCAATGCACAAATAGAAATCACAGATGACGGCATTTTACATATTAATGCGAATGCGGTATCAGCGTTCAGCGCATTATATGGCTTGAATCTACAGGAACTGGCATTTGACGCATATCGCGATGTTGTAGGCCATGAGTTTATGACTGCGTTAGGTATGCTCATTGATACAATTCTAGGGTTGCGTATTGATCGCTTGGATGGCCTTTTTAACACAGGAGAATACAACGACTATAGAGAACTATTCAAAGCGTATTTGGTAGATGATGCAGTGTTTCTTTCTGCCTATGATGAAGATCAAACGCCGACAGAGCAGTTTATGGAAACAAAAAGAAATAACCTGAAAGAAATAGATGGGCTTCTGAGCAACGCCAAAATCGGGCCCGACTTTTTGGGGTATATATTGGATTCTGAATTGTATCCAGGGTTCCATGATTTTAAGGATTTCTACTCTGGAATGAGCGATACTGCAGAGGGAATATACAAAATTGCTGACTATAGCAATACCTACATGAATCAAGTGGATGATCACTTGAATATGCTGGAAGCTGTATACAGTGCCGAATTTTTTGGAGAGGCAAATCCTGCATACAAGGCTGCGGTACAGATTACATCTACCTATGGATCAGATAGTGCCAAGCAGCGAAAGGAAATTGTCCACTCCGCGCTGCATGACTTTATCGTTAGCGAGTTCGGTGGGACTGCTGTAAAGGAATTTGGTCTAACACCATACAAAATTGCATTCAAGGCTGTGAAACTGGCCCTTCCGGAAGCCGTGGAAGAAGTAGGGAAAGCCGCACAGTTGGGATACATGGACGATGTGGTGAACCATGCTTGCAGAGTGTTCGATAAGCGTACACAGGACATGCAGTTTGATACAGAATCCTTGGATGAATTAAGATTGACGGTTATGCTGGCACTGGTGGCATCCCGACACGCATACAACACATTCTGGGAAGATCACGAGAAAATTGAAAAGATTAGTGACGTTCTCATGGGCCTTTATCTGGCAGCAGAAAGTGTGGATTGTGAATCTGTAGATTACTATTCTGCCATGCTTTCTGAATTGAACAGAAGGGTATCAATGTTGGATGTGAAGGTTACTGGTACCATTGATGCACCTGATACGAAAGATATTTTCGATGAAACCTATTGGCATATGAGCTTCGGTCAATCCCTTGGCTATAACTATGTTGCTAAATTCAGCGCCGATGGAACCTTTGTTGCACGAGGGATGGGGTCAGGTGCATACGAAGATGGCACCTATACATATACCAACGGGAAACTGGTGATCGTCTTTGATATTGATGGTTTTGGATATCCGTCAACCATTGAATATAGCGGAAATAAAGATGGCTTTACTTCACTTGATAAATACCCAATGCAGGTAGGTGAAGATTTTTATTGGATTTCACCAGATGATGGCATGTCATCGTATTTTAATGAAGGACTTTCGTGCGGGACACAAAATGGATGCATTGTTTCGCTTGATAACGCAAGCGTCACTTCATATTTCTCGGATCAAAATGTAAGTTTTTCACTTGACAGTGGCAAACGGGTTGAATGCTCAATTATTAAGTTGCATCAGTCTGTTCGTAATTGCACATCAATTGCTGTTAATCTTGAGATCACAGAATTACGAGCCGGAAATGTTCAGGGAGAATGGGGTTTCTATGTACGTGATCTAAATGGAACATGGCATTTGGCAGATACGTTTGAGTTGAACGGTAATTCAACCAGAGCGGTGATTGTTTTTGATGAGCCGATGGATTTTGATGCATGGGCATGTCCATGCCATGTGTTGGGTAATTATTGGGACTTCAATTTCTCTGTTTGGCTGGAAGATGCAAATGTTTTTCAGTCTGATGAATAACTGCTTGTAAGATAAGACAATGCTGAAGGAAAGGTGGAAGTAGATGTGGTTTGCCCAAAATGTAAAGCAACAGTTCCTGGCGATAGCGCATTCTGCCAAGTTTGCGGCAGTGATGTGAGAGCCACGGCGACTATCGGTCATGGAACACTGAGGAATGATCCGTTCTCAACTTTAGGAGATTTAGATCAAGACACGAATGCCAATAGTGATTCTTGTAATTGGGATCGCTTCCGCTATTCCAAAAAAAATTTCCGGCGCAATATCATCCCCTTCGTCAAATGAGAGTTGGCCTGATGCTGGCTATTCTTCAAATAACAACAGTCAGAATCAAGAAACAGCAGCACATAATAATCGACTTAGTTCTTCTTGCGACTATGTACTCTGCGCAGGATATGACAAATCTGGAAATGAATATGAGCTCGTTGCAAACCAAACCGAGTCGTCACGTGGTTTTGAAATAACAGTTGGTGTTATAAAAAACAACTCATGGCTGTACCCGCTCTCTTCTGATTTCCCATTTTTAGGAGATGATGGACTGTTTCATGTGTCAGTATCTGTATCATTTATTGGCGATGATGCTGATTCTGGTACATCCCTGCTACATCCTAATAGGGTTATTGACAAGTTGTATTTTATCGATTCTGGAGCTTTCTTGCTGGAATGCTATAGAGAAAGCCAAGAACTGTTTGGCCGTTCAGAATCGTATTATCTTCTGTTCAGCTGCGATACCTTAACTAGCATTAGAATTGATCGTTCTAAAACCAATGTGCTCTTTCGTTATAGTGAGCCGACATTTCTTTCTGGGCAAGTTGAATCTTACGGGAAAATCTATACAGATAATGGAAGAATAATCCTGTATGAAGAGACATCAGGTACATCCTCTGGATGGACAGAAGATCAAGTTTTTAGCTGGGACATTTTAGATACTCGAACACTTATCGCGGCAACAATTGCTTCTAACATAAAGGGCGTGCGCCCAAGAAGTGTTTTAGCAGAAGGGGTGTTCTTCTGCACAGATGGACAGTTTTACAACACAAATGCACAGCCAACAATTGATTTAACAGATTATGGCATTGATATTGGGGACTCTGGAGACATTTTCTTTGATGGCGGAACCTGTACATTCGAAGTTGAAAACAGCCTTGGAACGAGATTTCTAATTACAGTTGACTCTTCTGGCGCGCTTATCAGTGAGCAACCAGCATAATAGCTAAAAGAAAAAACTCATAGAAAAAACAAACATAATTGGGAGGATGTAATAAAATAAAATTGGAAACAACTACAGCTTGAAGTACAACGTGGATATCGCGATGTGTATTGACGCAGCTGTAAAGCTTCAAGCTACCGTCATAAGAGAGAAAGTCGGTACAGACGATAAAACTGAAAAGCCTGTCTTAAATTCGGAAAATACACATAGGGCTAAAGGATTTAAGAAACCAACCGATTTAGACTAAATTATTCAGATGAGGGATAACGATGGGAATTGATCCAATTAGAGCGGATAGCAAGCTGAAAATCATCATCGAATTTTTTGTGCTTCATCTTTACGCCGACGGCACAATGACCGAAAACCGCCGCTTTGATACATCTGCGAGCAAAAATGTCTTGTACACGCATGTCTTTCTCGATTTGTTCAAGCGCAAAATCATTCATATATGCAAACACGCAATTCTTGAATATAGATAGATAACTGAGAAAATAGTCTTGGTCTATTCATCGTCTTTATTCATCGACCTAACCACGACTTCGATGAATACGAGGACTCCAACGTTTCGTGCATATTCTGCTTACAGCTTCTCGACTGTCCGTTCCTTTGAATAGTCCCGTGCAGAAGCAAACGAAAACGCCGATTTCATGCAGCCCTGTGCTATTTGCGCAAGACTACGGGAGAAGGAAATCATCGTGTTCCCCCAATATCGCATTCGTTCTTACTATCAAATGGTTCGGTGCAATGGAGATTTGGCGCAGAGACAGAGTATCCGGATGTATCCTTGCTCGTACCATATAAATCCTTCCTTTCCTCCATAAACAACATTTGTGCAGATCGGGACGCGTATTAAACCGTAGCATGTTTGCTGCAACGAAAACGGATTGCTTGACTGCGCGCACAAAGGGGAGAGCAGCAGTCATGGCGCGCCCAGAAAGACAATGTCATGCCTGGATATTGCCGCGCACCGTGCCTTCATGAGGGGGGGGGAGCGCCTGCGTACTGCGGATCACTCCGTGTGTACCATAAATAACAGACCGTTCATATGAACGGTCCGTTTTGGTAAGCACATGTGTTAATCCTGACTCGACTGTTCACCGATGACAAGGACTTTGAAGAGACGTTCAATCCGCTTTGACGTCAACGATCTCGGTCTCAGCGATCGCCTTATCGATCATGGGCGCAAAGTCTACGAGCGCTTCGCTTTCGCGGAGTTTATCGACCTTGGGCTTCGTGACCGGGTGCTGCGGAACAAATACCGTGCAGCAATCCTCGTAGGGAAGGATGGAGGTTTCAAAGGTCCCGATCGCCTTTGCACGATCGATGATTTCCTCCTTGTCGAATCCGATGAGCGGACGGAACACAGGCATGGTAACGGCGTCGTTCGTCACCGTGAGAGATTCGATGGTCTGGCTTGCGACCTGACCGATGGCTTCGCCGGTGATGAGCGCCTGGGAGCCGTCTGCGATTGCGACGCGTTCCGCGATCTTCATCATCAGTCTGCGCATCAGCACGGTCGTCTCAGAGGACGGGCATTGGTCGTAGATTGCAAGCTGGATCTCCGTGAAGGGAACGAGGTACAGACGTATCGGGCCGGCATACCGGGAAACGATGCGGGCAAGCTCGACAACCTTGTCGCGTGCGCGCTCGCTTGTATACGGATAGCTGTAAAAATGCACCGCGCTGATCGCGACACCGCGTTTTGCGATCATATGACCGGCGACCGGGCTGTCAATGCCGCCGGAGATGAGCAGCATGGCCTTACCGTTCGTGCCGACAGGCATACCGCCCGCACCGGGGATCTCGCGCACATAGACGAACGCGCGTTCCTGGCGTATCTCAACGCCGACATGGATCTCCGGCTTGCGGACATCAACGCGCAGAGTGGGGAACCGCGTCAGCAGCGTATGCCCGAGTTCCTTGCAGATGTCCTCGGAACGCATGGGGAACTGCTTGTCCGCACGCCGGGAGAACACCTTGAAGGTGTGGGACGCGTCAGGATCATCCGCGAGCGTTTCCCGCATGAGCCGGGTCGCGGCTTCCTCGACCGCACTCCAGTCCTTTTCCGTTGCATACGTCGGGCTGATGGAATGAATGCCGAACACGCGCGATAGACGATCTGCCGCTTCCAACAGCTTGTCCTGCGCGATGCCGTAGACAAAGATGCGCCCCTGCTCGTGGACGACTTTGACCGGGGCCGGCGCAAGCGCACGGCGAATGGC
>ULKV01012469.1_pt1 | contig 10214 bp, 9 predicted proteins | sample 1951241 | NCBI WGS metagenome assembly ULKV01 (sample SAMEA4835509, study PRJEB28245) | human gut metagenome | biome: gut microbiome; material: fecal sample | place: Denmark | collected 2008
TGCATCTATTTTCATTTTATTACTCCTTTGATGAGCTTTAATCGAAATCCCCATATAGTTCCTTCTCATATGGCTTCTTCTCTTTGTAAAGATTGGAAGATTGGATTTCAGAGATGGTGGATTCCAAATCGTTGTCGACCATTTTCTTGTACTCTTTCATATGCTTTACGACTACAGGATAGATGGATGCATATTTTATTAGAATCTCTCTAGCCTGGTCGATTGTGTATTCCTTGGTGTTGTAAGGAAGAATTACCTGGGAGAACTCCTCTTCGTAGGCTAGGTCTATTAAAAGACCATCGCCTAAAAACTCAGGATCTGTTTCATCCGCTAATTGAAGAAAAACACGAGGATGTTTCTCCCACATTCTATAGATAAACTTCGTAAATGTTAGAAATATTAAGGTTGCATCTATTTTCATTTTATTACTCCTTTGAATTCTCTTCTTATTTCAATATTTATACCACCATCACTGACAATCCCAAAATTTACTTTGGCCCAAATTTGTCTATTTCCTTTTCTTGTTTTAATAGTCTTAAAATAACATTTAGTACCAAAGCTGTTGGCGCCTTGGCAGTATTCTGGACGTATGGCACTTAGTATAAGACGTCGGTGGTATGGTGTATCCTTCTCGAAATGCCCTTTCGCCTTCCTGAAGATGTGCATGAGCTGTGCCCTCTTCCTTGGAAACCTGGCGACTGGCCTTCTTCTCTTCTTGTCTTGGATAGTATCTTCTTCATCTTTTTTCTCTTCTTTCTTCCTTTGTCTTTTGATAGTCTCCGCTATCAGGGAACTCACCTTTGTCGCATAGTCTGAGTGGAACAGGTTCTCCTGGGGATTTCCTCTTGTACCCATGAACAGTCTTGCGTTTACATATCTGCCCATGGTCTAGAGATCTCCAATATGTTGAATTCGGACTCGGAAGATTCTATAATGACCAATTGACGGTGGGTCCTTATGTGGATCTTCCTAGGGTTGGCACGATTGCCGTCGTGCCAGCCTTTTTTTGTTGCCGAATTATTTCTTATATACGTTGATTTCATTTGAAATCTCCGTAGAGCTCTTTCTCATAAGGCTTCTTCTCATTGTAGAGATTGGAAGATTGAATTTCAGAGATGGTGGATTCCAAATCGTTGTCGACCATCTTCTTGTACTCTTTCATATGCTTTACTACTTCCGGATATATGGACGCATATTTCATTAGAATCTCTTTAGCCTGGTCGATTGTGTATTCCTTGGTGTTGTAAGGAAGAATGACTTGGGAGAACTCCTCTTCGTAGGCTTGATCCAACGATATGCCTCCACCAATTAATAATGAATCCATTTCATCGTATATAGAATCTAATTCTTTGTCTTTTTTATTTAATTCTTTTAGATATTTTATAAAAGCCAAATAAATTGAAACAGCATCAGTCATATATATTTATTCCTCCATTTTGTTTTAGAGAGTTTCTCTCTAATAGTTTATTATCAGGAATTAAGACTTTAACTCCTGATTTTGTCGCATATTTGAATAGACTCATAGTTCTTTCTTTGTTTGAGGCAGTATATACGATTATTTTATTAGGATGAATTGTATCTACTGCTTTTCTAATTCCTTCTAATAAGATATCAGTATTTTGTTTTGCTCTTAACATACCCATAACTGACATTGCTATAGTAGAGCCTTTCTTAATTCCTTCAAACACGAAGTCCTTATTAATCTCTATGTAATTGATGTTAGGTATAACTAATATGTTACATTCAAAGGTAAGCCAAACATTGACTATCCTTTGTCTGAAAACATTATATTTGTTGATACATTCTGCAGCATCTCCACATTGAGAATAATCAGGTTCTATCATGTACTTCACATCTTTAAATCTATTCTTGAACTTATTTAATAATCTAGTGTTGTTATAAAAGATAGCATTGAATAATCCACAAAAATTATCGAACTTATTGTCATATTGATAAAAACAAACAGCAGTATTATCAGTCTTCATATAATCTTTCTTATTCGTATATAAAGCTAAGTAATCTATATCATTAGGCAGCTCAACTCCAACTATCGGAAAATCTTCTTTTTTAGAATAGCCACAGCGATTGGTTAGATATACGAAATTGTTATTTAGTTTCTTGCTATATGTATTCATATTTTTCCTCCATATAGGGATAGCTTAACAGCTATCCTATCGAGCATTATATCTAATACTTTTGTTATTTACAATACTAAATCATGATAATGTTCGCTTTTTATTAAAATAAAGAATAACCAAATAATTAATTTTATAAAAAAAACAACACAATTTTATAAAAAAGCAATCCTTTTTTTATAAAAAAGCACATAATTGTAATATGCAAGCAATAAAAATAAAGACTTATATTAATGAAAGTAGCTTATCTTTATATATATATTTTATACTATATATATTATAATATACACGTGCTTTTTAAGCATGATTTTTAGGAGGCTAAAATTCTTATGGAGAAAGAATTTCAACTTAAAGGTGAGTATATAAAACTCGAACAAATTTTGAAAATTTTCGGTGTTCTTGAGAAGGGTGGACAAGCTAAAGTTTATTTAGCGGAAAACCCTGTTAAAGTCAATGACCATTCCGAAAATCGTAGAGGTGCTAAGATTCGAAAAGGTGATACTGTTACAGTAGAAGACTTAGTTATCAAAGTTATTTAATGAAGATAGATTCTATTCAAGTTAAAGACTGGAGAAACTTTCAAGAAGCTTCTTATCAGTTGAAACCTGGGTTGAATTTCATCACTGGTCAAAACGGCTGTGGAAAGACAAATCTATTGGAAGCTATATCTTATCTTTCTTTCGCTAGATCTTTTAGAAAATCTCCAGATAGAGATTTGATTAGAAACTCTTGTTCTAAAGCATATGTAAAGGGCATATTTACTTGTGAGAGTGAAAAATATTCTAAACAAGTAGAAGCCACTCTTACTACTTCAGGCAAGCAAATAAAAGTGGATGGAAAGAAAGCTAAGACATTATCTTCTTTTGTTGGAACTGTCTTAACCATGGTGTTTGAACCTAAATCAGTGTTTCTTTTTAAAGACGAACCATCGGAGAGAAGAAAATTGATGGATGAAACATTGAGCTCCATAGATTCTAAATATTTGTATAGCCTTCAAAGATATAGAAAAGTGCTGAGAGAGAGAAATCAAGCTCTCGTCACTATGGCAGATGATGAAATTGTTGGTGTGTTGACTAATGAACTTATAAGGGTTAGTTTTCCTTTAGTTCAAAGTAGGCTTTCTTTGATAAAAGAATTGGGTGTTAAAGGAGACAAATACTTTCAGCAGTTGTTCGGTAGCTCTTCTAAGTTGAGATTCACTTATAGAACTAACACCATAGTGGATGACGATATGGAGACTTATACGAGGAAGATGATTGCTCAATATGATAGAAAGAAATCATATGAGAGAATTCATAGGATGACTATGATTGGTCCCCATAGAGATGACCTGGTGGCTTACTTGGACGACAAACCTTTAGGCTCGTACGGGTCTCAAGGTCAAAATAGATTAGCTTCTCTTTCGGTGACTCTATCGCTGGCCGAAATGATTAAAGAGAAAAGAGGTGAGGATCCAATATTGGTTCTCGATGATGTGATGTCTGATTTGGATACTGAGAAGCAGAAAAAATTATTAGATACGATACAAGGATTTCAACAAGTTCTTCTCTCAGGCTCCAGTTTGGATGAGGATGCTGAAAAGGTGAATGTTATAGAAATAAAGTCTGATGTTGTAGATGAAGAAAAAGGAGGTCAATAAAATGGCTAACAAAGACGAATTAGAGAAGGAGAGAAAAGAAGATCCTACAGTTGCAGTTAAGACTGTAGTAAAAGGTGCCGACGGAAATGTTATCGAGATAACAAAGGATACTACAGCTATTGAAACTGAAATCTCAGCCAAGGAGAAGGAAAAGGTTCAGGCTAAGATAGCAAAATTATCTAGGCAAGCTCCTGGAATGAAAGAAAAGACCGAGGAGACCATGAAGGTTATCGATGAGACCAAACCTGAAGATTTTTCCTCAGAAGAAGTCAAATTCGAAAATGTTACTGCTCAACAAGAGCAGGAAGCCATCAGAGCTAAGAGAGACTATACAGCTGATGATATTAAGGTCTTAAAGGGATTGGAGCCTGTTCGTGAACGTCCTGGTATGTATATCGGATCCACTTCATCTAGAGGACTTCACCTTCTCGTTAGAGAAATTGTAGATAACGCAGTTGATGAAGCTTTGGCCGGATATTGCCATCACATCCATGTTTCTATTCTTCCTGGAAACAGTATTAGAGTAACTGATGATGGACGTGGTATTCCTTGTGATATAGTCAAAGCTACAGGAAAGAGTGCTGTCGAAACTACATACACTGATCTTCACGCCGGTGGAAAATTTGAAGGTGGAACTGGATATAAGGTATCTGGAGGTCTTCATGGTGTCGGTGCTAAAGTTGTCAACGCTTTGTCTACAAAATTGACTGTCACTGTCTATCGTGGTGGAAAGATTCATCAAATTAGATTTGAAAATGGCGGACACGTCGTATCTAATGGACTTGAAATCATTGGAGACTGCCCATTGGAAAAGACGGGAACAGATGTTGAATTCTCACCAGATCCTACAATTTTCAAAGAAACTACGGTCTATAACTACTCGACCATTCGTGATCGTCTTAGACAAACAGCCTTCTTAAATAAAGGACTCGAATTATCTCTTGAAGATTTAAGAAATCCTAACGATATCGCAAGAGATGATTTCAAATATGATGGTGGTATCAAAGAATATGTTTCTTATATCAACCAAGGAAGAAATCCTTTATTCGAAGATATTCCTTATTTCGAGGGACGTGCTGAGGATGGAGTGTTCGTAGAATGTGCTTTACAGCCTACTAGAAGCTCTTTATTCAACATTCGTTCATTCTGCAATAATATCAATACACCTGAAGGTGGAACACATGTAGAAGGTTTCCGTTTAGCTTTAGGACGTGAATTGAATTCTTTTTATAAATATAAAGGCTGGTTAAAAGATAGCGATGAAAACTTCAGCTTCGATGATTTGAGTGAAGGTTTGACCGTCGTTTTGTCTGTTAAGCATCCAGATCCTGAGTACGAAGGACAGACAAAAGGAAAGCTTGGTAACAGTGAAGTTAGAAAAGACGCTTCATCTATTGTCGGTGATAACCTCAAAACCTGGCTTTTGGAGCATCCTAAGGAAGGAAAGTTGTTCTTCGATCGTTCATTGACTGCCTATAAAGGTAGAAAAGCCGCTGAGAAAGCGAGAAAGAACGCTCAGATGAAATCTATGGGATTTGGATCGTTGCCCGATAAATTGGCCGATTGTGTATCCAAAGACCCTAAAGAAAGAGAATTATTCATCGTTGAGGGAAACTCTGCAGGAGGTTCCGCTAAGAAGGGAAGAGACGCTAAGACCCAAGCCATTCTTCCTTTGAGAGGTAAGATTCTCAATGTAGAAAAAGCTCAGGTCATGCGTATTGAAAAGAATGCTGAAATCATGAACATGATTCAATGCATTGGCGCAGGATCAGGAGAGCATTTTGATATAACCAAGATTAAGTATGACAAAGTTATCATCATGACCGATGCTGATGTCGACGGATCTCATATTCAAATATTGTTGTTGACATTCTTCTATAGATTTATGAAACCTTTGGTGGAGAGCGGACACGTCTATATCGCTGTTCCTCCTCTATATAAGCTTGGATATCAAGGACATAATTACTATTGTTTCCGTGAAGAAGAGCTTCCTGAATTGAAGAAACATTTGCCTGAAAATGCTAGATATACATTGAATCGTTACAAAGGATTAGGTGAAATGAATCCTTCTGAATTGGCTCAGACCACTATGATTCGTGGTGCTAGAAAGTTGAAACAAGTCTCTGTCGAAGATGCAGAAGCTGCGAATAACGCTCTTACCGATTTGATGGGTGAATCTGTTGAACCTCGTAAGGAATTTATTACAGCCAATGCAAAGTTTGTTAAGAACCTCGATATTTAGTCGACAGAAAGGAGATAAATATGGCAGAAGAAAATAAAGATAAGAAAGATATCGAAGACGAAGAAGATACACTTTCTCCTGAAGATATCGATTCAGAAATGTCGAAGGCTATGAACGATGATCGAGAAGAGGAAGAAGAGAAGGCTAGTAAAGTTAAAGGAAAAGGCCTTGAAGGCGTAGCCGAAGGCATTCAAGGTGGATTGGAAGATGCACCTTTGGATGATCAAGTCAAAACATCATTTCTCGATTATGCTATGAGTACTATTACTGCTCGTGCTCTTCCTGATGTTAGAGATGGTTTGAAGCCTGTTACACGTCGTATCATCTACGGCATGGCTACTATGGGTATGTGGCCGGATAAGCCTTTTAAGAAATCAGCTCGTATCGTCGGAGACGTCATGGGTAAATATCACCCACATGGTGACAGCTCTATTTATGAAGCTATGGCTCGTTTAGCACAGGACTTCGCTGTTCGTTACATGTTGGTTCAAGGACATGGAAACTATGGTTCACAAGATGGTGATGATCCAGCTGCTTACCGTTACACTGAGGCAAGACTCAACAAGTTGTCGCTTCAGATGGTCCGTGATATGTATAAGAATACAGTCGACTTTGTCGACACTTATGATGGAGACGGACAAGAACCAGTAGTATTGCCTGCTAGAATTCCTAATTTGATAATTAATGGAAGCCAAGGAATTGCTGTCGGAATGGCGACCAATATCCCATCTCATAACTTGAGAGAGACATTCAATGCTATTATTGCTTTGATGAAGAATCCTTCATTGGAACCTGTCGATTTGATGGAATACATCAAAGGACCCGATTTCCCAGGTGGTGGAATCATCTGTGGAAGAAGTGGAATCAAACATTACTTCGAAACAGGATCCGGTAATATCAAAGTTAGAGGACGTTATCATTTAGAACAAACTAAAGATGGTCGTACATCTATAGTTTTCACTGAAGTTCCATATATGGTCAATAAGAAGTTGTTGGCTAAATCCATTATGGAATTATGTGCAAATAAGACTTTGGAAGACATTCAAAGCATCGCAGACTATTCCGATGAAAAGACTGGAACTAAGTTCACTATCGAATTGAAGAGAAATGCCAATGTCGATATAGTTTTGAATCATTTATTCAAATATACAAAGCTTCAATCTTCATTCCCAGTCAATATGTTGGCTTTGGATAGAGGAACACCTCGTGTTTTGAACATGAAACAAGCTTTGGAATTATATATAGAGTTCCAAAGAGAAGTAGTGAGACGTAGAACTGTATTCGACTTAGATAAAGCTAAAGCAAGAAATCATATTTTGGATGGATTGATTGAAGCTTGTGACAATGTCGATGAAGTAGTCTCTTTGATACGTGGATCTAAAACTCAAGAAGAAGCCAGCATCAAATTGAAAGAGAGATTTAACTTTGATGATGAACAAGTAAAAGCTATTCTCGACATGACTTTGAGAAAATTGACTGGACTTGAAAGAGATAAGCTTTCAGATGAAAAAGCCGGTCATGAAAAGGATATGCTCGAATACAATCACATTCTTTCTGATGCCGCATATCTAGATTCTATTTTAATGAAAGAAATGCAGGAACTTTCTGATAAGTTCGGTGATGATAGAAGAACAGAGATTTCTGATATCGTCACAAGTGAAGAAGATGAAGACTTGATCGCCGATAAGTCTATACTCATCGCTTTGACAAAGAATGGATACATCAAGAGAATGAGTCCTGATGAGTTCAAGATGCAAAATCGTGGTGGAATCGGTGTCGCTGGAATGACCACTAAGGATAATGATGAAGTTTCTATCTTGACTCTTTCTAGAACTAAGAGAGACGTATTGTTCTTCACATCCGTTGGAAAAGTCTATAGAGTACGTGGATATCAAATTCCTGAAGGAAGTAGAACTTCTAAAGGAATTCCAGTTATCAACTTCTTGAGTCTTGCTAAAGATGAGCGTGTTCTTGAAATATTGTCAGTCGATGCACACGATCAAAAGTATCTAGTGTTTGTAACCGATAATGGAATTATTAAGAAAACTTCAGTCGAAGAATACGAATACATCAACAAAGCTGGAAAGATTGCACTCAATGTTCGTGAAGGTGATGAGTTGTTCAGTGTCAAAGCTACTGACGGATCGGCAAAGATTTTGATAGGAACATCTAATGGAAAAATTTGTATGTTCGATGAAAGCGATGTTCGTTCGATGGGACGTACAGCCACTGGTGTCAAAGGCGTCAACCTCGATGGTGGTAAGGTTGTAGGTCTTGCAACATCAAAAGAAGGAAATATGGTTTTGACTGTTTCTAGTAAGGGTATTGCCAAACTCACACCTATCGATGAATATAGAGAGACATCTCGTGGCGCCAAGGGTGTAAAGACATTGAAGGAAAGCGATAGAACCGGTGGCTTGGTTACCATGGGTGTCGTTCACGGTGATGAGCAAATTCTTATTATCACCGATGGTGGTACTTTGATGCGCACATCTTTAACACAACTTCCTACACATGGACGTTACACATCAGGCGTTAAGCTAGTCACTTTGAGAGACAATGAAAATATCGCTTCTATTTCTATTCTTCCTTCTGATGAATCAATCGATACCTCAGCTAAAGAAAGCGATGAAAAAGCTAAGAAAGACGAACAAGAAGAATCAGAAAATAAGATTGATGCAGCTTTAACTGAAATGTTGCATAGATCTGAGGGTGATGGTGGATCTGATGAAGGCTCAGGAGAAGATGATGACATCTGATAAAACTTTAAGGGTTTTCTTAGCCTATAAGAAGGACACTAAAGATGTCGGAAAATTTCCTACGGTTAACTTTTTGAGAGATTATTTGAGAAGCGAAAATGTTGAAATTGTCACAGACTATAAGGATATTGAAAGTTGTGATGTAATTTTATTGGTTACTCTAAAGCTGTTCTCTAAAGTTAGAGGTGCTGCTAAAGAATTCAATAAAAAGATTATCGCAATTCCTTTCGGTGATCATGCCAATTTCAAAAAGAAGAAAAATGAATTGATATTGACCAATATAAAGAGTTTGAACCAAGTCGATTTGATTTGTGTAGAAACCAAAGGCCAAATGGAGTTCTTGAAGAAATCTAGCGTAGTTACACCTGTTAGTATTAGTTGGTTTTCAAAGCCGATGAATCAAAGAACATCCATATCTTCTTTAGAAAAAACAACTTTTAATAAGTATTTCGGAATTTCTAATGATTCTCATTCTATTATCGTTTTAGGTTGTACCGATTCATTCAAGAAGGCTCAGTCTCTAGCTAGAATGGCTCCGGGGGTCACGTTTGTGTTTGTCGACATATCATCTGGTTCTTTGAAACATAGATGGATAACTGAAAAGATTCCTAATTTGTATTATGAAATTGGAATGAGAGACGAATTGTATCCATCAGGAATTGCTTCGGCTAGTGCGGTGGTAATTCTTGAGAGATGGTTTATGGACATGATTGTAATTCTTGATGCTATAGCATCTAATGTTCCAATCTTGGCTGTAGATATTCCTTTGGTCGGAACAGAGATTCAAGCTGGAACTGACTTCATTGCTATAGAAGAATCTCCAGTTGGAATCTATGAATCTCTTCAAGACTTAAAACATAACCCTATATCTGATGCGGCTAGTTCTGATTTATTGACGAAGATAAAAAATGACGAGAATCATAAGTTTATCGATGTTATAAAAAATGAAATCGTTTCGCCGAAAGAAGAGAAGTAGTTTATACTAATTATTTGCAAAGAGGAGAGAAACCCATGCTTGATAAAAATTATGTAATCGAACACCTCGATGAGGTTATCGAAAGACTGAACACCCGTAATGGTGATTACAGCTATTTGAGACAGTTGCCTGAGTTGGTCAACAAGAGAAATGCAGCTATCAAGGAAAGAGATGATTTGAAGGCTATGAGAAATTCAGCTTCAAAGCAAATCGGTGCTTTGATGGCTCAAAAAAAGATTGAAGAAGCTAACGAATTGAAAAAGAAAGTCAGTGAATCTAAGGACAAGATTGCAGCTGACGATAAATTAGCTTTGGAATTGGATGAAGAGATTCGTCAAATGCTTTTGAAGACTCCTAACCTTCCCGATCCTTCACTTCCTATAGGAACTGATGATTCTTTCAATAAAGCTGTTAAATACTGGGGAACACCTAGAGACTTCAAGGCTGAAGGCTTTGAACCTAA
>ULKV01001048.1_pt1 | contig 9868 bp, 5 predicted proteins | sample 1951241 | NCBI WGS metagenome assembly ULKV01 (sample SAMEA4835509, study PRJEB28245) | human gut metagenome | biome: gut microbiome; material: fecal sample | place: Denmark | collected 2008
CCCTCCCTGTTTACCGGAGAAGAAGATAAACGGGCCATGTTTTTCACTGATGGGCAAACACTGAACCTGGATAAGATTGACGACCAAAGTAACGGTTACTTTGTAGAGAAATGGACGAACCTGACGGATGCAGGAGAAACAGCTTCCAATACCGCAGACGGTGGCGTAAACACGGATTATCCTTTGTTCCGCCTGGCAGATGTATATCTGATGATAGCAGAAGCCTTTGTACGAGGTGGAAGCGGAACAACAGCAACGGAAGTTGTCGGTTATATCAACCAAATCCAAGAAAGAGCATACGGTGACGACAGCAATAATAAAAACGCAAGCCAAATCAATCTATCGTTTATTTTGGACGAACGCGCCCGCGAACTTTATTGGGAAGGACATCGCCGTACCGATTTAATCCGCTACGGAGTATTCACTACCAATGGTTACTTATGGCAATGGAAAGGCGGAGTAAAAGAAGGAACAGCGGTAAACAGCCGGTACAATATTTACCCGATACCGACTACCGAGTTAACCGCCAACCCGAACCTATACAATGAAAACTATTAATCACGCTTATTCGATACAACAATATGAAAAAAATAAATACCCTGTTGGCTTTACTCTCCGCACTCCTTTTATTAGGAGCGTGTGAGAAAGACGGAGAGAAATTCTATCTCTCCAGCCCGGTGGAGAGTGACTTAATCGCTTCTACCAATGCCGTTGTACTGACGGAAGCTACTGCCAAGCTTTACGCATTATCCCTTGCCTGGAGCGACCAGACATTGCAAATCAGCGACCCGAGATATCAAGCGACCAGCGGCATTCAAACTACCGTACAAGTATCCCGGTCTGAAGATTTTTCAGGCAGCATTATCGAATCTACGGAAAACGGAGTATCCAAAAGTTATACAGTCGCCGCTCTGAACATCATTGCTTACAAACTAAATGCACCGGCTGAAGAAGCCGCTCCTCTTTATTTCCGACTGGCAGGAAGCAATGGCAGCAACATCGCTCCTGTATATAGCAATACAGTGGCAGGCACAGTGACTCCTTATCCTATTGATATGCATTACGCCAGCATTATCAACAAGGGTAGCGGTCAAGATTCCGGTCAGGATTTCTATTCGGCAAATGCTGACGGACAATATAGCGGATTCTTCGGGGCAGCGGCTTGGGAAGGCATTTACGTACAGGAAGCAGACGGAACAACCTGGCATACAGCCCAATCCGGTGGAGTAGGAACTCCATTCTTGTTGACAACAGACGCAGCGGAAGGAACATGGGATATGTGGTTCCCCGGTCAGTCGGGATGTTATTTCGTGAATGTAAATACCGCTCAGAAACAATGGAACGCCTTACTGATACCCGAACTGAATGTAAGCGGCATAGAAGGTATCAATATGCAATACAGCCGTACAGATAACCAATGGAAAGGTGTATTTACGGGTACGGAAGGTACGAATATCAACATTCAACTTCAAGGAACAGGTAAGTTTTACAACAATACCAGTGTCAGCGGTTCCGATAATGCCATTGACGATACAAAAGCCAAAGATACCCCATTTGCTTTCGGTGGAACTGCCGGACAACTGACATTCAGTACAGGTGAGACTGCAACAGCCGGAAATATAACGGTAAGTGTTCCGGCTACGGGAGAATGTACGCTGGTTATTGACCTTAATAATCCCGAACAATGGACTGTTAGCGTTACGGAAGGTGGAAGTAGTGAACCTACTTATCCTTCTTATCTGGAAATGCAGGGTGTAGGAAACATGGATGGAAAGGGCTGGTTAGCTACATTAAACCCTGTTTACGACAATAGCGGCGAACATCACGGAAGTTATCAAGGTGTTTACCAAATGACTAATGGTTGGGATAATTTTAAGATTGTAGACCAAACAGCCGGTATCTGGTATGGATGCGACTCCAACGATGAATACAAACTGGCGGACGGCGGACAGAATATCTGGTTCCACCAGGAAGAATGTCGTACTTTCATTGTCACAGCCAGTCTGGCCGACATGACTTGGGGAGCAACAGAAATAACCCAAATCAATGTCTGTGGTGAGTTTAACAATTGGGATTTAAACAAAGATTTGATGACATACGATGAAACAAACAAAGTTTGGAAAGCCACCGTTATCATTGATAATCTGGGCAATAACTACGGTTTCTACTTCCTGCTTAATAATGCAGAAAACGGTTTGGTATGGAACTGGGCATTAAAGGGAAATAAAGAAAAACTATACTTGACCGACAGTAATGGAAGCGGAAGTATTGTTCCTGCTGAAACCGGTACTTATGCAATTACCCTTGACATTGCTTCCCTAACATTTACTATGGATAAACAATAATCAACAGAACATTATGAAACGATTTAAACAGATTCTATTCATAGCTTCCGCCCTACTTGGCGGAAGCCTTTTCACCGCTTGCAGCGATGACAATGACACACCGGTCTTCCCGGAAAAGGAAGAAGTAACTTATGATATGTCAGGTTTCGCCAGAGGAGCCGATGTCAGCTGGTTAACGGAAATGGAAAGTTCCGGATATAAGTTCTATACTGCCGAAGAAAAAGAACAGGAATGTATGTCCCTATTGCGTGATTTAGGAATGAATGCCATTCGCCTGCGTGTATGGGTAAATCCGGAGAATGACACTGATGATGTGAGAGGTTGGTGTAACAAAGGAGATGTAGTGCTCAAAGCATGGAGAGCCCATAACTTGGGCTACCGTATCATGATTGACTTTCATTACAGCGACCGTTGGGCTGATCCTTCACAGCAAGCTAAACCCCAAGCATGGGCAGATTACTCCGTAGAGCAATTGAAGCAAGCTATCGCCGACCATACGAAAGATGTACTCAGTGCATTGAAAGAGAAAGGTATTGACGTGGAATGGGTACAAGTGGGTAACGAAACACATCAAGGAATGTTGTTCCCTACCGGACAAACTACAAGTGAAGAAGGAAGGATTAATTTCGCATCATTTGTCACAGCGGGTTACGATGCTGTAAAAGAAGTCTATCCGGAAGCCAAAGTTATTGTTCATCTTGACCAAGGAAATAATGCCAGCCTGTACAATAGGATCTTCGGCTACTTACACGAAAACAATGCCAAATGGGACATCATCGGTATGTCACTTTATCCAGACATATCAACCGAAGACGCACACACACCGGACGACTGGGAAGCGATGAATAATGATTGTATCGCCAATATGAAAGCGTTAATAGCCAAATACAATACTCCGGTAATGATGTGTGAAATCGGTATTAGTTGGGATTACGAAGAAGCGGAAGCCTTCTATACAGACTTCGTTACCAAAGCCAAACAAGTAGACCAATGTCTGGGAGTATTTACCTGGGAACCTCAATGTTACGGTAACTGGAAAGGTTATAGTAAAGGGATGTTCGATGACAGTGGCAAACCCACCAATTCATTTAATGCTTTTAAGAGATAAATGAACATGAAACACCAAAAACAGTTAGCAACTGCACTTTTGTTGGCAGCTGCTTGCAGCCTGCAAGCACAGCGTAGCGAGACATTGCTCGAAAAGAACTGGAAATTCAGCAAAGGAGATATCAAAGAGGCCAGTCAGCCGGAGTTTAATGACACCCAATGGGAATCAGTCGTCCTTCCACATGACTGGGCTATCTTTGGTCCTTTCGATATGAACAATGATCTTCAGAATGTGGCCATCACACAAAATTTTGAGGAAAAGGCGTCTTTGAAAACAGGACGCACAGGGGGACTGCCTTATGTAGGTTCCGGCTGGTACCGTACTAGTTTTGATACTCCCGCCGACAAAGAAGTGACTCTGCTCTTTGACGGTGCTATGAGTGAAGCCCGCGTTTATGTGAATGGTAAGGAGGCTTGTTTCTGGCCCTTCGGTTACAATTCTTTCCATTGCAATGTCACTCCTTTCCTGAACAAAAACGGAAAGAGCAATACACTGGCCGTACGGCTGGAAAACCGTCCGCAATCTTCACGTTGGTATCCGGGAGCGGGCTTGTACCGCAATGTACACCTGATTGTTACTGATAGAATCCACGTGCCTGTATGGGGAACGCAGATTACGACTCCTCATGTCAGTAAAGAATTTGCAGCCGTACGCCTGCAAACGAGGATAGACAATGCCGGTGAAAAAACACAAATCCGCATGGAGACGGAAATTCTTTCCCCACACGGAAAGGTGGTTACCCGCAAAGAAAATACCGGCCGTATCAATCACGGACAGCCGTTTGAACAGAACTTCATCGTAAATGCACCTGAACTCTGGTCGCCGGAAAGCCCGTCGCTCTACAAAGCGGTTTCTAAAATCTATGCAGATAATAAGTTGGTAGATACCTATACGACCCGCTTCGGTATCCGCAGTATTGAATTTATCGCCGATAAAGGTTTCTACCTGAACGGAGAACACCGGAAATTCCAGGGTGTATGTAATCATCATGATTTAGGTCCGTTGGGAGCAGCTATCAATGTAGCGGCACTCCGCCATCAACTTACCCTTTTGAAGGATATGGGTTGTGATGCTATCCGTACATCGCATAATATGCCGGCTCCGGAACTCGTTGAATTATGTGATGAAATGGGATTTATGATGATGATTGAACCGTTTGACGAATGGGATATTGCCAAATGCGACAACGGTTATCACCGTTATTTCAACGAATGGGCAGAACGCGATATGATAAATATGCTTCATAATTACCGCAACAATCCTTGTGTAGTGATGTGGAGTATCGGTAATGAAGTACCTACTCAATGCAGTCCTGTCGGTTATAAAGTGGCCAAGTTCTTGCAGGATATCTGCCACCGTGAAGACCCTACTCGTCCCGTGACTTGCGGTATGGATCAAGTGTCTTGTGTGCTTGCCAACGGCTTTGCAGCCATGATTGACATTCCGGGACTTAATTATCGCACACAGCGTTATAAAGAATCTTACGACCAGCTTCCGCAGAACTTGATTCTTGGTAGCGAGACGGCTTCCACTGTCAGTTCACGCGGAGTCTACAAATTTCCGGTAGAAGAAAAGAAAGGTGCCAAATATGAAGACCACCAATGTTCTTCGTATGACGTGGAAGCATGTCCGTGGTCGAATATCCCGGATGAAGATTTCGCCTTAGCCGATGATAACCACTGGACTATCGGACAATTCGTATGGACAGGATTCGATTATTTGGGTGAACCTTCACCATATGATGTCAATTCATGGCCGAATCATAGTTCTATGTTTGGTATTATCGACCTTGCCAGTATCCCTAAGGACCGCTATTATCTCTACCGTAGCGTATGGAACAAAAATGCAGAAACGCTACATATCCTTCCTCATTGGACTTGGCCGGGACGCGAAGGTGAGGTGACCCCGGTATTCGTATATACCAACTACCCTACTGCCGAACTGTTTATCAACGGAAAAAGCTACGGTAAACAAAGCAAGAATAACAGTTCTTTAAAGAGCCGTTACCGCTTAATGTGGATGGATGCCGTATACGAACCGGGCGAAGTAAAAGTTGTAGCCTACAATAAGGACGGAAAAGCAGTAGCGGAAAAGACAGTACGCACTGCCGGAAAGCCTCATCATATCGAACTGGTCAGCAACCGCAACGAACTGACAGCCGATGGAAAAGACCTCGCCTACGTCACTGTGAAAGTGGTAGACAAAGATGGTAACCTCTGTCCTACCGATAGCCGCCTGATTCACTTCTCCGTAAAAGGAGCCGGTAAGTTCCGGGCTGTTGCTAACGGCGACCCTACCAATCTGGAACAATTCCACCTTCCGAAGATGCACGCTTTCCATGGAATGTTGACAGCGATTGTACAGGCAGGAGAGATTGCCGGAGATCTTGTACTGACTGCCAAGGCAAGTGGAGTGAAAACCGGAACAGTCCATCTTCAGGCAAAATAAAAGGGTAGAATTATAAGAAATAGAGAAATCCATCCTACCCTATACTATTATTTAGGCACAGATTACCCTGTTGCTTTATGCAATCATAGTTCTAAAACCGTGTAATCTGTGCCTAAAATATTAAAGTCGATTATTTACAGATAAATGTCACTAGCAATCCCTTATGGTCTGTCGGCCACACATCAAGCGGTACTATGAATTCATCTTTTGATGTTTCCTCTACACGTTGAGAGCGGACAATAGATTCTTTCGGACCAAACAAAACGGCTTTCTTTGCTTTCAATCCTTTTCCTTTATAGAAGATAAAATCAATACGATCCCGTTCGTCCGCTTTAGGAGCCCATGTTATCTTTTCCGGAGTTTTTGCCAGGTTATCCGAAGGATAGGTAAATCCCGGATGCGTCAGAGGATTGGGATAAATCTTACGGTAGCTGTCAATAAAGCCAGCTTCTTCCAACAAAGTGGTAACTGTCCAGGGTACAACAAAGCCGTTGTGGTCGTACAAGTTCTTATTTTTCTCAATCCAATCGCGATGGGAAGGTTCGTTGAAGTCCCCTCCCACGATCACCCGATAGCCGTTTGCAAGGTCTTTCTCAGCCTGGGCGATAAACATACGAATCGCATCATCCCGCTGAGAGGCTACATTGACTTTCATAATTTCATCTACTGACGCCGGCAGTGGAATTTCTTTCCAGGTAGAGCCGTCATAGCCACGGGCGTTATAATATGCACAGTCCAGATAATCCAGGTGGGCAGTATAAACCGCTACCTTCTTTCCGTTCACGGAACTTGTTAGACGATAAATACTTCCATGGTCATTCTTTTCCGGAAAAACCGTCAAAGAGTCCGTGATAGGATGCTTGCTTAGTAAACCGGTATCATAAGTATAAAAAGAATAATACTTCAGTCCCTTTTCCTGAAGTGAAGCGCACACACGTGCCGTGAAATTCGTTTTATTGTAATTCCTCACCTCACTGAAAGTCACAAAGTCAGGCTTCAGACGGACTATCTCATTGATAATAGCATCATATCCGCCTGGTATCATGGTACCTTCCTGCCATACATTCCATTGCAACACTGTAAATTCATTACTCTTTTGTGCCTTCACAAAAACAGAAACCAGCAACAAAATAGCCGGTAATAGTAGTCTTTTTAATCGCATTTTTTTATATTTAAAGATGAATAATAATCAAATAGCTTTCCAAAAGGATTGGAAGTCACGATATTTACCGTAGCACACCAATTCATCCCCTTCTTCTACTTTCTCGTCCCCCGGAAGTTCATTCTTCACATGAAGCTCCATTAAAGAAATACCCAGACAATTAGTTACTTTATCCGCCCGCTTCAATCCGATTAGTTTTAAGTGAAATTCTTCGTCCAGATTCAACTCATTGACAAAGTATCCTACAAACTTTTTCGGGACTGTAAACTTGACGACATAATATTCCGAATCGACACGGAAAGCTTCCACGCTTGTTCCAAAATCCAGCAGTTGCACCAGACTGCGGGCCGCATCTTCTTCCGGTGTCAATATCTTCTCCAAGCTGAATGCTTCAAGCACGGCTTTATGCACCATATCAATGGCACGGGCATAGATATGAGCAACCTTCTTTTGTTTCAGCAAAGCAACCACACGCACCGATGCGCCGAAATTCTCACCTATGGCGACAATCACTATATCGACACTGTTCAGAGGAAGCACGGACAAAGCCTGTTCATCCGTTGCATCAATCACAAATGCAGTAGCAACCTTATCTTTTATACTATCTACGCGGCTTTCACTAATATCCGCACCAATAATCTCGTGTCCCAGTGCCGATAACTCTTCAGCCAACACACGACCGTAGTTTCCTAAACCGATAATAATGTACTTCATATCTTTAGTTTATGATAATGTTATCACTCGGATAACGGTATTTTGTATTCTTTTTCTGTTTGATAATTCCCAGCATTAACGTTATCAAGCCCACACGCCCGATAAACATCAACAACGCCACTAACAATTTACTTGCATCACATAAATTAGGTGTCAGATTCAGACTAGAACCTACCGTACTAAGCGCCGACACACATTCGAAAGTCAATGCCATTAGAGAGGCTTGCGGTTCCAGTATACTTAATATAAAGATAAAAAGAAACAGTACGCCCAACGACATAACCACTGTCGCATTAGAACGACGGATAGAATCATGAGAAAGTTCCCTTCCGAATACCTCCACCCGTTCCGAGCCACGCAACACGGCCACAAGATTCAGGACAACCACTGCAAAAGCATTCACTTTCACCCCACCGGCAGTAGATTGAGCACCACCACCAATCCACATCAGCACTAAATAGACCAACAAAGTCTGTACACTCAAAGAAGCTAAATCAACACTGCTGAAACCAGCCGTCCTCGGACAAGTAGCATTGAAGAAAGCCTGCGTCCACTTATCTGCAACAGGCATACCGGCAAACGAAGCATTCCACTCAAAAGCGGCAATCGCCAATGTGCCGGTTACCAAAAGCAGAAATGTCATAATCAACACAATCCTCGTATTCAGATTATACAAATGCGACACCTTATGCCTTTCTAACTTGCGCGTACGTACAAACTTCCAGAAATGACGCAAATGATACAGTACAATATCTTTGAAATTAACCAGAATAGGAAAACCGATACCTCCCAGAATAATCAGAAAAGAGACGGAAATAAACAGCCAGTTATGGTTGGTCATTACCATAGAGTTTCCCAAATTACCGGAAAGTGTAGAGAAACCTGCATTACAAAAAGCGGAAATAGAATGGAAAGCAGCAAAAGCCAGTTCGCCTTCCAAAGTCATTCCAAGTGTTCCGTGGATGCTGAACCAGATAGAAATCATGCCGATACCTTCAATCACCAATGTAAATCCCAAGATATATAATAACGTGGACAATAAGGAGCCAAGCGAATTGGAGCTAACCATATCACGTACCACTAACTGATTGTAAAGAGAAGTATTTCCCATAAAGAACATAGCGAAGAAACTGGTCAATGTCATTACACCTAATCCTCCTACCTGGATCAGCAGGATGATAACAACAAGTCCGCCGGTAGTAAATGTAGTCGATACGTCAACGGGCACCAGCCCCGTCACACATACCGCACTGGTAGCCGTAAACAATGAATCCACCCAGGTAATGCCATTCACCGTGCATCGTGGCAACATCAATAACCCCGTACCAATCAGAATGATAGCCAAAAAGCTGACTGCCAATATCAGAGAAGGATTAGTGCGACGCCCCAACAAACGGACCAGTCCGTTGGACAAATTCAGAAAAGAAAAAATTAGTAATAAGACAAGATGATAAAACTTCCCGTCCAGAAACTCCCAAAATTGCAGGATTGCCCCTTCTTCTTCCGGACGGTGGAAAATGACCGGTATCAAAGTCAGATACAGCAAACCGCTCAAAATCCAGGCCAACCGCCGGTATTGTTTCTTTGTACTTCTATATTCAAGTGAGATATGAAGAGTCACATCAACCAGAAAAATAATCCATACAGCCTTATACAGGACCTGAATTTTCGCCACTTCATCAACCGATAGCGGAAAGCCATGTTCGTAAATCACTCCGACGATCAACAACAAAGACGCCAGATAAGTAAGTGCTTCTACTAAACCCAATAAGATACGTACATAAGGTTTCAGTAGTTTGTTCTGATACAACAAAAACTTATGATAAATCTTCATATCGCATTTTTTATATAATGCCGTGCAAACTTAACTAAAATAACAATCGAATCCGATTCTTTGTTGACAAAAACATCCGAATATTAAAAATTTTGTCTACATTTGGCAGCGGAAAACTAAAAAACCACAATATTATGAGTGACAAAAGAAAACGGTATATCCTGCCGGAAGAAGAAATTCCACACTACTGGTACAATATTCAGGCTGACATGGTCAATAAGCCAATGCCTCCTTTGCACCCGGGAACAAAACAGCCG
>ULKV01001294.1_pt1 | contig 9863 bp, 7 predicted proteins | sample 1951241 | NCBI WGS metagenome assembly ULKV01 (sample SAMEA4835509, study PRJEB28245) | human gut metagenome | biome: gut microbiome; material: fecal sample | place: Denmark | collected 2008
CGCGCGATTGAGTTGAGCGCTTCGTCATGCTTTTTTCGCGTGTTACTTTTTTTCTTGTGCCTCAGCCCATTTTCTGACCGCTTTCGCCGCCGCCTGATTCATCCCCGGCACCTTCAGCAATTCCTCCTCCGTCGCCTCCCGAATTGCCTTCATCGACCCCAGCTTCGTCAGCAGCGCCTTCCGTCGCTTCGGCCCAATCCCCGGAATATCCTCCAATTGACTGTGAATGCTCGCTTTCCCGCGCAATCCGCGGTGGTGCGTAATGCAAAACCTATGCGCTTCGTCGCGGACGCGCTGAATCAGGTGCAGCTCCGGCGTGTGGTGGTCAAGGCAAATCGGGTCTTCGCGGTCGGGAAGGAAAATTTCCTCCTGCTTCTTCGCCAGCCCGAACATCGCGACGTCCGCGCCCATGTCCAGCAGCGCCTGCCGCGCGAAACGCAGCTGCTGGGGGCCGCCGTCAATCAGCACAAGGTCGGGCAGGTCAGAAAATTTGCCGCCGATGGGGGATAGTCCCTGTTCTTCGCGTTCCGCCTTCTCCTGCAAGCCGTGCGTGAACCGCCGCCCCAGCACCTCGTTCAGGGAGGCAAAGTCGTTCGCGCCCTCGACCGTCTTGATGCGGAAGCGGCGGTATTCCTTTTTCGCGGGTTCGCCGTCGATGAACACCACCATGCTCGCGACGCTCAAAACGCCCTGCGTGTTGGAAATGTCGTAGCCCTCAATGCGCCGTGGGGCCTTGGGCAGCCCCAGCGCCTTGCCGAGTGCCGCCGCCGCGCCGACCGTGCGCTCTTCGCGGATGCTCGCGCGGGCGTTACGCTTCTCCAGCGCGTCATGGGCGTTTTTCGCCGCCAGCAGCACCAAATCGTGCTTCTCGCCGCGCCGGGGCGTGACCAGCGTCACCGCCGCGCCCTTCTGCTGCCGCAGCCATTGCTCTAACTGGGCTTGCGCGCCGTCGGGCAGCTCCTGCACGAGAATGTTGCGCGGAATCAGGTTGCCCTCCTGATAATACTGCGTCAGGAACTCTGCCAGCACGTCGCCGGCGGGTTCGCTGCCCTCGCGGGGGAGGGCAAAGGGGTCGCCGCCGACCATGCGGCCGCCGCGGACGTAGACCAGCTGAATCATGGCGTCCAGCCCGTCCTGCGCAATGGCGAGGATGTCCTGCTCGCTCCGGTCAGTCTGGATGGCGATTTGCCGTTCCATCAGCCCCTGCACGTCGCGGATTTTGTCGCGGATGACGGCGGCGCGCTCGTACTGCATCTTTGCCGCGTAGTCCATCATTTCGCGGTTCAGCACGTCCAGTACCTGCTTGTAGTCGCCGCCGAGGAACGCCAGCACGCCGTCCATCATGTCCCAGTACTGCTCTTCGGTGCATTTTCCGGCGCACGGGGCGAGGCATTTGCCGATTTCGTAGTTGACGCACGGGCGGCAGGGTGTTTTCAGCGGCAGATCCTTCCGGCATGTCCGCAGGGGGAACACGCCGCGAACCGCGTCGATGACCTGCCGAACCGCCGTCGCGCCGATGTATGGGCCAAAGTACTTCGCGCCGTCCTTCTCCATCCGCCGGGCGAGGGTCAGACGTGGAAACGGCTCTTTCAGGTTGACGCGCAGGTACGGATAATGCTTATCGTCCTTGAGAAGGATGTTATAGTACGGTTTATGCAGCTTGATGAGGTTGCATTCGAGGCACAGCGCTTCGAGGTTGCTGTCGCACAGGAGAATATCGAAGTCGTCGATGTGGGAAATCATGGCGGCGACTTTCGGCGTGTGCTCCGTGTCGCGGAAGTAGGAGCGGACGCGGTTTTTGAGGTTGACCGCCTTACCGACGTAGATAATCGTGCCGTCTTTGTCCTTCATCAGGTAGCAGCCGGGGCTTTCGGGCAGCATCCTGATTTTCAGTTCCAGCTTTTCACCCCAGTCGATTTTTGCCATAAAATACCCTCCCCATAGATGACAAAAGCCGGAAGCCGGACAACCCGTCCGAACCTCCGGCAAGAAAATGCAAGAATCAACAAGTTAATCGTTCGCCAGACCCCAGTCATCCAGCGTAGACGGAATCTGATGCCACAGCACGGCTTCCACCTTGCCCAGAATCATGTTCCGCGGCACAGCGCCGACGTGCGACGAGCGGCTGTCGTTGGAATTGTTGCGGTTGTCGCCCATCAGGAAATAATGTCCTTCCGGCACGATGTACGGGCCATAGTCGCTGTACATCCGCGCGGACAGGAATTTCTCGGTGTACTTCACGCCGTTGACGTACAGGTAGCCGCCGGAAATTTGAACCGTATCGCCCGGCAGACCCACCACGCGCTTGACAAAATTCGTGCTGCCGCGGTCAGGATAGCGGCACACCACGACATCAAAGCGCTCCGGCTCGCCGCCCAGCACAATCGGCTGATTGAAGAAGTACGACGTGCCGTAATGCAGCTTGCTCATAATCATGATTTCGCCGTTGTGCAGCGTCGGATACATGCTGTTGCCGTCCACCACCACGGGCGAACCCACGAACGCTTTCAGCAGGAGGACGAGCAGCAGTGCGCCGACAAGTGTCGCAATCCACTCCATGGCGTTCTGCTTTGCGGGCTTTTTCACCTTCGGGGTGACGACGTAGCCCTTTTTCATCATGCGCTGCTGCCATTTGGTGTAATACAGGGCGGATTCTTCCTTCTTTTCGGGAGATTCCGGCGCGTTTTCGGGGGAGGAGGGGGCGGATTCCGCCTGCTTGACCTGTTCGGGTTCAAGGTTGGACATGGGGAAAACCTCGCTTTCATGATGCAGAGGAATTGTTTCGCACAATAAACGAATGGGCGGAGCGATTCGCTGCACGTTTCACGTCAGGAAATTTCTGACTTATTCGGCAACCAACTGGTCAACGCATTTCATCAGAACTTCCTCAAGAAAATTCGCCAGAATAGGGGAAAATCCTGCCGAAACATCAAAAAGTTGCAGAAAGTTTACAAACCGTCAAGCGTCGCCGTTGAGCCAGAACGCGGGCTTTACCAGCACGGTTTCGTGCTCTTGATCAATGTCCATCACCATCAGCGACTTTTCGCCCATCACGCGCTTCTTCACCGGCTTTGCGGTGGACATCACGAATGTCATGCCGACGACATCGACACTGAACTCGCGCATCAGGTCGACCATGCCCTTCGCCGTGCCGCCGCCCTTCAAAAAGTCGTCCACAATCAGGCACTTCTGCCCCTCCTGCACCGCGCGGCGCGAAAGGCTCATCGTCTCGATGTGGCCGGACGACCCGGAAACGTAGTTGATGTTGACCGCGCTGCCTTCGTAGACCTTGGAGGAACGGCGCGCAATCACCAGCGGCACGCCCAGCGCGTTCGCGGTGGCGAAGGCGACGGGGATGCCCTTCGTCTCCATCGTCAGCACAAAATCCGGCGCGGCGGCATAGTATTCCGTCGCCATGATTTCGCCCATGCGGGTGACGATTTCGGGCGTGGAGAGAATGTCGCTGTAATAGAGGAAGCCGCCGGGCAGAACGCGCCCTTCTTCGCTCAGCTGCTGGCAGAGGTCGCCGATGAACTTGCGCGCTTCGGGACGGCGAACCTTCGTGCGATAGCGAACGCCGCCCGCCGCGCCCGTGACCGTTTCCAGCTCGCCCAACCCGAAGTGCGCCACAACGTCGCGCAGGATATCAATATCCTCGCTCATGGTCGATTTGGCAGACCCGAAGAGGTCGCAAAAATAGGAAAGCGTGAAGATGCGGTTCGGCTTGGCGGCAAGAATCTTCATCATAGCGCTCATGCGCTCGTTGCGGCGGATTTTGTCCACGGGGGTATCGCTCCTTTATTGGTGGTCGAATGCGAATCCCGATGCAACTGAATCATCCGGGAATCGTATGGAAATGGTACGGTTTTTTCGGGCACACCGGAGCAAATCAGGCAAAATAAAAAATCCGGCGATGCCTGAATCGTATTATAGCACAAATCTACGAATGATGGAAGAGGGCGAAATAAAAAAGTTCGGTTTTTGTGCAAATGCGCGCAATCATCCGCCGAAGGAGTATTACCATGGACAAAACAGGCAAAATTGCATCAGAAAAGGACAAAAATCAGCCGCTTTCCGTTGCAAAATGGCGAAAATCACCCGAAAGGCAGGAAAAAAATCCGCTCCCTCTTGCATTTTTGGCAGGGAAATAGTATACTTATATTCGGACAAAAAAGAAGGAGGTGGTTCACCTATGAAGTCCGTGAACATCAAGCTGAACCTGATGACCGATGGTGCCAAGTTCGTCCAGATCGTTGGCGCGTATCCGTATGACATGGATCTGCGCAGCGGCCGTCACGTTGTGGATGCTAAGTCCATTCTGGGCATCTTCTCCCTCGACTGGAGCAAGCCTGTGACGATGGAGATTTACTCCGACGATTGCGACGACCTGCTGGCCGAGATCAAGCCCTTCCTCGCGTAAGCGTCAGGGGTCATTCAGGACAATCAGCTGCGGAAAGGGCTGCAATGGGGCAAGTGCCGCCGGCGCGGACTTTCTGCCGACAAGCGCATCCCCTCAGCCTCTGGCGGAGGGGGTGTTTTCGTAAATGCTATTAGTTAAGGCGCACGCCGAAGGTTTCCAAAGGGCGACCGCAAACTTCGTTTGTTTTCATGCCCTTTGGTCGCGTCCGCAGACGCGAAACCCTCTGCGTCAAAAGCGCAATATTATTATGGTAGAAAAAAATCCGCAAGGGAAGGAGGACGAACCCGCGTGCAGCGCAAAATTATCCCCGATGCCGAGAACCGGCTGCTCATCCTCTATGCCCTCAAAACCGTCGGCGCAATGACCGACCAGCAGCTGCTGATTGTCATGACCGACACCGACTTGATGAACTATATCACCCTCCAGCTGACGATTGCGGATTTGGAGAGCGAGGGCAAACTGCGCCGTCAGGGCGACACATCCGGCGGGACGCTCGAACTGACCGACGCGGGACGCTACCTGCTCAACAGCTTCGAGATGCACATTCCGGTCAGCCGTCGCGGGCTGATTGACAGCGGCGCGGCGCAGTGGCGCGAGCGGTTCGCGGCGGAACAGATGGCGGCGGTAGAGATTTTCGATCTCCCGAACGGCGAAAAAGGGCTGCACCTGCGCATCGTCGACCGCCGAAACGTCCTGCTGGACATCACTTTCGCCCTGCCGACGGGCAAACGCATCAACTGCCTCCAGCAGCGCTGGCAGCAGTGCATGAATCAGGTCTACCTGCTCCTGCTGTCCACCTTGGGCAGCGGCCACACGCCGGGAAAGAAGCTGCCGGACGGGTGCAGCGTGCTGCAGGTGAGCGACTCGGAGTGGCTGACGACCGCCTGCGACAACCCGACGCAGCCGACCATTACGCTGATGGTGAGCCTGCCGACAGAGGAAACGGCGCATGAATGCGCAGCCGCTTTTCCGACCATGAGCGCTGTCGTTCGCGACGCAATTCTGGCGCTCCTGGACGGCGCACAGCTGCCGTAATGCCGCGCGCCGCACACTTTTCCCGAAAAAAAGTAAATTCCCTCTTGACAAAGCGGTGGAAACGTGGTATGCTAACAAAGCTGGTTCCATTATGGAGAGATGGCCGAGCGGTTGATGGCGCTGGTCTTGAAAACCAGTGATACCGAAAGGTACCGGGGGTTCGAATCCCTCTCTCTCCGCCAGTTTTCTTAACTGCATACGAGCTTGACATGGAGAAGTACCCAAGTGGCCGAAGGGGCTCCCCTGCTAAGGGAGTAGTGTGAGTAATCGCAGCCCGGGTTCAAATCCCGGCTTCTCCGCCAAAAACCCCGGAAACGTTGCGTTTCCGGGGTTTTTCGTATGTGGATTTTTATGCAGTGAAAAAGCCGTGAACGCGCTGACAAAATCCCGCTGGATTCAAACGAATCCTTCAACCAAGATACCTGTGAAGAACCAGCGCCCTCATCGGTTAATCCACAGGCACGCCAATGTCACCACCACAGCAGCTGCGCAAAGAATCCCCAAAACGATAAACCCCATGCGTTCATCTCCTTCCACCGCGGCGAAGTCCTGTCGGAATAGGATGTGCAGACAGGGAGGAAAATATGCCGTATGGGTGGATTTTTTCCATGGGTACAGGAAAATATGTTGTAGACAGCAGCGCTTTCGGAAAAAATGCACAAAAATCCCCGGAAGCCTTACACTTCCGGGGATTTTCTCCTGTACGCCCGGCAGGAGTCGAACCTGTGACCTTCAGAGTCGGAGTTAGTTAAGAGAACGAATGTGCGATACATATGTCTGGAGATAAAATGTTTACAACAGGATCCTTTTGTGTTGACTGGTGTACCAACAATACTTTACCGTGAATAAAGCTTCGAAATACTTCTTTACCAAACGAGTTGATTAACCAGATATTACATTGAGGCACCACCGCACAATTCGGCGGCGCGTCTGGCGATGCCTTTTCCGCCATCTGCGGCATGCAAATTCCTCGATTTACCGCCAGTAAACCTTCGAAATTTGCATTTGCATCTGACGAAAAAATCCATTCGCCAGCCGACCACCTCATTTGTGCGGTGTTACCTTAAGGCTAAGCCGTAAAGTGCTTTTTCGTTCAACAATTAGCAAAAGGAGATTGACAGAATGCGGTGAAAAGGTTATAGTGTTATGAAAGGAGGTGGCGTTGTGCGTTTTGCGATCATTGATGACGAAGAATATATCCGGAACCAGATTCGTCAGCTGGTGGAAACATATTGTGAAGAAAAGAGAATTCCCGTGGATTGCATATGCTACAAGGAAGCTGTAACTTTTTTGCAGGAGTATCGAGCAAGCTTTGATGCTGTTTTTATGGACATCAAAATGCCCGGTTACAATGGCCTGGAGGCAGCAGAGATTCTGCGTCAAACAGATAAGAATGTTCCGCTTGTATTTATCACAAACCTGAAACAATATGCCATTCATGGGTATTCCGTCGATGCGATGGGCTTTGTTGTTAAGCCACTCATTCCCTATGACTTCAATGTACAGATGGATAAGATCCTCCAAAGAGCAGCAGCTCAGCAGGTAAATGCGGTTACGATTAAAACGGCCACAGGTTTTCAACGCCTCAATATCAAGGACATTTTCTATATTGAGGTAATCAAGCACAAACTGATCTTCCACACCGTATTTGGGGATATCAACGGCTGGGGAACTCTGGTTTCCGTCGAAGAAATACTGCCGGCGCAGTTCTTTTCAAGATGCAATGTTTGCTATCTGGTGAACCTGCATCACGTTCAATCGGTAGACAAGGATGTAGTCGTGGTGGCTGGAGAGCCACTGAAGATTGCCAGGTCGCGCAAAAAAGAATTCCTGACTGATCTGGCTCGATTTGCAAGAGTAGGTGGCGTTTGAAATGTTTGATTTATCTTCAGCACTTTTTTGGTATAAATTGCACTTTGTTACTGAACTCCTTGTTGCAGAGGCCTTGGTAACATATACACTGAATAAGCGGCCGAGGTTTGGCTGGCGGGTGCTCCTGTCTGTGATTGCACTGTATGCATTGGCTTTTGCGTTTCCGATCATGGGATATAACGCGTTGACCTCCTCACTGATGTTCTTTACACTGTTTATTGCAAGCGTTGCAGCGTTGAAAGTGTGCTATGAAGAGAGCTGGCTCAATACATTCTTTTGCGGTCTGATTGCATACACAGCCCAGCATATATCCTATGAGCTCAATAGTCTGCTTGGTCTTGTGATGGGTCTCAAAAGCATCAATGTCTATTTGCCCAACGCTCCTGAGGCTATAGGTGCAGGCATTCCGGCGCTGAATATCGCGGTCTATCTGTCGGTGTTTGCCTTGGTGTACTGGTTTGTGTGGGCTTTTATCGCTGTTCGCATCCGGCGGCAGCGGGAATTGGTTTTCATCAATTTCTATCTGTTTTTCTGGGTGCTGATTACCATCACGATAGATATTGTTTTCTCTGCAATCGTTACATATCACACGGCGAATCATTCTGATACGACGCTGATCATGTTCAACATATCCAACATCTTTTCGTGCTGTTTGTCGCTGGGATACCAGTACCTGATGCTGGAAAAGGACAATGTTGCCCGTGAGTTGATCACGATTCAGATGCTGTGGAAAAAAGACAAGGAACGCTATGAACTGAGCAAGGAAAACATTGAACTGCTGAATGTGCGATGCCATGATCTGGCCAGCCAGATTGGCGCGCTGCGTAATATCGGATTTGTGGATGATAATGCGATCATTGAGCTGGAAAACGCATTGAGCTTCTATGGGGTGAATATCCACACCGGTAATGATGCGCTTGATGTGATATTGGCAGAGAAGCATATCCTTTGCGACAAAAAGGGAATTCGCCTGAACTGTATGATTGACGGCGAGAAACTGAGCTTCATCTCTCCGGCAGAGTTGTATTCCCTCTTTGGCAATGCACTGCAAAATGCGATTGAGTCTGCTGAAAAAATAGACGATCCGACAAGGCGATTGATTATCGTGAGTGTGAAAAGTCAGGCAAACATGGTGTTCATTCACATTGAGAACAGCTGCCCGGATAATTTGCTGCTGCACCTGGTGGATGGATTGCCTGAAACGACCAAGAACGATAAATCAGAACATGGCTACGGCATGAAAAGTATTCAGCTGCTGTGTCAGCGCTTAGGCGGTGATATTGATTTCACCATGGAGAACAGCCGGTTCAGTCTCGACATCGTTCTGCCCATGCCGCGAGAAAAGAGGTCGAAAAAGACCAATGAGAAGGTATAAGGCGTTCATCCCCCTGCTTGCCATCCTGAGTGCTATGGCGCTGATGTTTTCGGTCATCGGCGGGGCGTATGGGCCATCGCTGGATCGGCACTTCGGATATGGCCGTATCAGCACCAAGTCTGTAGATGATAACCGCTCTGGATTGTACTATGAAACACCTTTCGATGTCGAAAACGGTGACAAGGCGGTGTTGGATCACGCGCACAGCATCAGCAAAACGATTACTGATGAGGGCATTGTTCTGTTGAAAAATAACGGTGTCCTGCCCTTGTCTTCGCAGGATTGCATTACGCCCTTCGGCCTGCGTTTTTTGCTTCCGGTATACAGCGGAACCGGTTCAGGTAAAGCAACCGTTAACCCTGAATATGTCTGTACGCCCGAAGCTGGTTTGCGTGCCCATTTTGCAATCAACGAATCCAGTCTGAAGGTGCTGCAGGAAGCCAAGATTATGAAGATTTCCCCGGATGAGATTTCCTACGTAGTGCAGGAAAATATCAATGACCACGGTGCCGAGGTTTATGAGATTGATCCCTCGGGATATTTGAAGCTGGCCGATTCCTGTGCCGGAAATGTTGGCGTGGTTTACATCGGACGCATCGGCGGTGAAAGTGCAAATTACTCTACCGCTCCATTGACGGATGGTACCCCGCATATTCTTGCACTGACCGAAGCGGAAAAGAGGAACATTGCCTTTTCCAAGGCGCATTGCCGGGCGACAATTGCTGTGCTCAACACCTCCAATGTTATGGAGATTGAAGAGCTGATGCAAGGAAAGCTGGCATGTGATGCCATTGTGTGGATTGGCCATCCCGGCAATACAGGCTTTCAGTCCCTGGGTGATATTCTGGCCGGTGAGGTTAATCCTTCCGGACGTACAACGGATATCTGGGATGCCAAACTGCTGGACAACCCCGCCCAGGCCAACTTCAGTGATATGATTTACACCAATACCGAGGGTATGGTTTTCTCTGCTAACTATAATGGGAAAGTTAAGCCTGCCGGATTGTATTACATCGAGTATGAGGAAGGGTTGTATGTCGGATACCGATATTATGAGACAGCTCATGATCTGGGTATCATCGACTATGGACAGACGAATTGTCAGGGTGAGAAAACAGCGCTGGGAGCAATTAACTATCCCTTTGGCTACGGCTTGTCCTA
>ULKV01002216.1_pt1 | contig 9683 bp, 9 predicted proteins | sample 1951241 | NCBI WGS metagenome assembly ULKV01 (sample SAMEA4835509, study PRJEB28245) | human gut metagenome | biome: gut microbiome; material: fecal sample | place: Denmark | collected 2008
CGGCTCGCGAGTTTGACGTTGTCGCAGGGATTATCATTGGAACAGGCCTTGGCGGAGCAATTGTGGATCATGGGCGGTTTTGGTATGGTAGCCGATACGGTGCGGGCGAGATCGGACATACTATTCTGCATCCTCAGGGCTTCCCGTGCTCCTGTGGCCAAAAGGGATGCGCTGAGCGCTATGTGAGCGGGACGGCTCTTTGGCAAAACTATAATCTTCAATTGGGGAAAGAGTGCTTGAGTTCGGGTTATCAGTTCTTTGACCGCTATCGCGCTGGAGATCCAATCGCCCTGAACGTAATGAATGATTTTATTGACGGACTGAAGCTTTTGATGATAAATATCTCCAATCTATGCGCACCTGAGGCAATCCTGATTGGCGGCGGCATCGCGGATACGAGAGATGTGTGGGGAAAGACGTTGGCGGAACGCTATAGGAATGAGGTCTGCGCGTATATGAAGAACACACGGATTGTTTATGCATCCGCGGGGAATGACGCCGCCGTCTTTGGCGCAGCGAAGTTTGCATTTGAACTGCTTGAAGCAACGGAAAGGGGAAACGTATCATGAGTCTCATTTATTCGGAAATTCAGGATCAGTTTGCTGCCATGGAAACGTGCGCGGCATATTTAGATGATAATTTAACAGCAATCCGGGAATTGCTGCTGAAAACCAAACCGAAATCTGTTGTTTTTATGGGCTGCGGCTCAAGCTTCTCTCTTGCAAAATCGATGGCGGGGATACGGTCAATATGCGATCTGCGACGCCATCCTTTGCGGTTGCCGCAGGCGACGTTGCAATCCATGCGGAGCGTTATACCAATTTGGCCAAGGATGCGGTGATTGTCCCGGTTTCGCGCTCCGGAAGCACATCGGAAATTATGCTGGCGCTTGAAAGCTTGAAGGCAAAAGCTTGCGAGTCCACGGTAATAGGCCTTTCCTGCGTTAATCACTGTAAGCTGTCCGAGTATTGTTCGCTATCGCTGGAGATGCCTTGGTGCAAGGTTGGGTCGGCATTGACCTTTGCCGCCCGAGAAGACCTGTTCGCTTTAGAAATGGTTGAGCGAGAGTTACCTGGACCAACGGCGGATACATGCAGCAGATTCCGAGAAAACCTGGAATCCGCAATGGTTGCGAACGACAGGTATTGGGTAAAGCATTATCATGGTTCATTGCAACAACAAAAGTTCGAAAGAGCGTTCAGTTTGTCCGATCGATCTCGATATTACCTTTCTGAGAAGACAGTCAAAAAAGCAACGGAGACCTTGTGTAAGAACCTTGAAAGCGTTGCTATCCCATACGCATTGCTGCATCAGTATCTGCCGTGGCAAGCCGAACGCATTTTACAGGGAAAGCTAGAAAACAAACCGGTTGCCATTCTTGAGAATCATATCGGCGATGTTATTGAAGACTATTTACAGCAGGCATAAAGCAATACGGAATAAGGAGGTTGAACAGAATAGAAAGAATGGTCGAAACATCCAGAACTACTTCAATCATTAAGGAGGAAAGAAAATGAAAACTTCCAAACGGTGGATTGCTCTATTGTTAGCCCTTGCCTTTGTTCTCACCATGATCGGCTGTAGCAAAGATACTGCCGGCGGTCAGCCGTGCCACGGAGCGACGGCAGGCAGTGATACCACGTCGTCAACCCAGACGTCGCCAACCAAGGCAGATAAGGTTACATTGACCATGGCAACCTTCCTCTACGTCGAGGCGCCGCATCGTGCGGTTATTGATCGTCTCGTCGAGGCGTATAACAAGCAGAATAAGAACGTTGAGATTTCTATCTCTGGCGCAGGTTATGGAGATTTTTGGAACAATCTTACCTCCGAGATCTTGGCCAATAACGAAACGGATATTGTACAGATCTATCCGGAAAATCTTGCTTCCTATCAGTCGCTGAGAGAAGGCGGCACGTTCCTTGATCTGACGGAGCGCTTTGCTGCTACGGGGCTGGAGGGTAAACTGACCGGTCAGGAGACCGGTGTTTACGACGGCAAAACGCTGGCCCTCTCGAACTATTCCTGGGGCACGACGGCGATGTTCTATCGCAAGTCAATGCTGGAAGCGAAGGGTATCGACCCCAATTCCATTAAGACGCAGGACGATTTCCTTAACGCCTGCCGTGTTTTCTCCAACGGTGATAATGTTGCAATCGGCGTGGTTTACGGAACCCATGCATTCTCCGTCAGCGAATGGAACCGTCTCATTGCCCGACCTGTTTCCAATGGCCTGTATTTCAAGGATGGCGAGAGCGGTCCGTACACTGCCGAACGTCTTAACTGCAATTCCGACGCCAACGTTTGGGCTGCTCAGTGGTGGAATGACTTCATCGCTAAGGAAAACTGTGCGAAGCTGGTGCTGGATAAGAAGGATTCCCGCGAAATGTTCTGGAACGGCGAAGTGCCTTTCTGCATGGATGGTCCGTGGTTCATCGGTATGTGCCAGGAGCATGATGCTGCAATGATGGAGGACATCGGCATTATTCCTCAGTTCAATGTCGTTTACAACGGAACAACCTATAAGCCAAATCCGCAGAACTATCCGGTGCTTAGCCTAATCAGCAGCAATTGTAAGCATCCCGAAGAGGCGTGGAACTTCCTGCTTTGGATGACCAGCGAAGAAGCGCAGAAGATTATTGCAGATTGCGGTCAAATTCCCGCCAGCGCCGAGTATGCTTCCTCTCAGGAGTACAAGGATGCATACCCCTTATCCGCTCTGTTCTATGACTTTATCAGCAACTACTATACTACGTTGGTTTCTGACCCGGCGATTCCGGAATACAACGAGCTTAACCAGGTTATGATTGATGCTGCGGCCGAGATGTTCAACAACACTTCGGTGGATGTTAAACCAATTCTTGATGCAGCCAGAGACAAGATGGCTGGTATCCTTGGTTCCTAAGTCCTAACAATTGAAAATGTGAGGTAGAGGGGGCTCCCTCTACCTCACCTGAAACGCTATGCTGCGGGTGATTCGGAAATCTTCTGAATTGTTACGCATTTGATGGAGGATTACCCTATGAAAAGGTTGAGAATAAAGAGCGACACTAAGAACGGCGTGTTATTTATTCTCCCATTGGTTGTTATTCTTGCAGTCTTTTTAGCTTATCCGATTCTGAAGGCCGCCCTTATGAGCGTGCAGTATTGGAAAATGACAAAACCTTCGGCGGATGGGCACTATTTTGTAGGGATTCAGAACTATCGCAGTGTTTTTCAGGACGACCTGTTTCTGAACTCCGCGAGAGTAACGTTGATTTATATGGTTGTGACAGTCTTTGCGCGTTTTGCGCTCGGATTTGTTACTGCTCTGGCTTTGAATACGAAATTCCGCGGTTGCGTCTTGGCGCGCGCATTGGTCATTATACCTTGGGCGGTTCCTGAAGTAGTGGCGTGCCTTGTCTGGATACTGATGTATGACAAAGACTATGGAATTATTAACGCAATCTTGTCAGGCGCTGGAATTCTCTCACAAAACCTAGGTTGGCTGCTGGACAAGAATTTAGCATTGCCGGCTGCCATGGCGGTCAATATTTGGAAGGGGTTCCCCTTTGTTGCGGTTATGCTTCTTGCAGGCATGCAGAGTATTGACCAGCAGATGTATGAAGCAGCCACTGTGGATGGCGCGTCGCGTCTGCAGCAACTTCACCATATTACTTGGCCGGCGCTTAAGCCTGTGTCAATGGTAGTCTTTCTGCTTCTTGTAATTTGGACGCTCAAGGATTATGCAATAGCGTATTTGTTGGCGAAAGGCGGTCCTGCGCATGCAACCGAAATTCTTACGATATATGTACAGCAGTCAGCGTTCAAGTACTTTGATTTCGGAAAGGCTTCGGCTGTCGGTATGCTCATGTTGCTGGCAAGCTGCATCTTTACAGGAATCTATTTCCGAGCCCTGAACAAAGGAGAAAAGGCATGAAGAAACCGCTCAGCTTAAAAATTGGGATCATTGTTGTCGCTTTAATTGTCTGCCTGTTCTGCATATTTCCCTTTTGCTGGATGATTTCTGTATCGTTTAAGCCTGCAAGCGAGGTGTATGCTCCCCCTACACTATTCCCCAAAGCGCCAACACTTGACGGATATCGCAACATGTTAGCGACAACGGGCGCCTTTAGCTTTACCACATGGCTCAAAAACAGTGTGATTGCATCCTTGTGTACCACATTGTTTTCACTGATCATTGCGACATTGGGTGCATATGGGCTTGCCAGATTCCGTTTCCGTGGACGCAATGCATTGGCCTATTTAATTTTGACCACGCAGGTGATACCGGGTGCTCTTATCATTGTTCCGCTGTACATCATCATGAGCAATCTGAATTTGTTGGATAACATGATTGGTCTGATTCTGGCGTACACAACCTTCACCGTTCCGTTCTGTACTTGGATGATGAAAGGATATTTCGATTCCATTTCTCCTACGATAGATGAAGCGGCCATGGTCGACGGTGCCAATCGCTTTCAGGTATTTACCAGAATTGTATTGCCGCTATCCTTGCCAGGTTTGGCTGCGACAACGATATTTGCATTTATTTCTGGGTGGAACGAGTATGTATTTGCGAGCATATTGCTGCGGAGTTACGAAAACTGGACCTTGCCCATTGGCATTGCAAGTTTTCAAGGACAGTACGATACCAACTGGGGCACCTTGATGGCGGGCGCTGTTATGATAACCGTTCCTGTAGTCGTCATTTTCTGGCTGCTGCAAAAACATCTTGTAGCGGGTATGACGGCTGGCGCAGTTAAAGGCTGATAAGCACATCCAACGGAGAAGTTCAAATACGAATGATTATTTGCAAAGCAAAGGAGTGTACAAAAATGCAAAAGAAAATCAAAATGGGTATTGTTGGCGCGGGTACTTGGGGTGAAACACATGCCTATATCTATAAAGAGCATGTCAATGCTGAACCGGTGGCAATTTGCGATATGAATCGAGCCCGCGCACAGGCAATTGCGGATAAGTTTGGCATTCAGGAAGTTTACAGTGATTACAGAGAGATGGCAGAGAAGGCGGATATCGATGCCGTTGCAATTGTCACACCAGACTTTGCGCATGCCGATATTGCCTGCTGCTTTGCGGAACACAAAAAGCATCTGTTGATCGAGAAGCCACTGGCAACGACGCGCGAGGATGCAGAACGAATTGTTGCGGCGGTAAAGAGCAACGGCGTTCGCTGCATGGTCGATTTGCACAACCGGTGGAATGCGCCGTTCAATACCTGCAAGCAGCTGATTGATGCTGGCAAGCTCGGAACGCCTTATACGGCGTATATTCGCCATAGCGACTGCAAGTGGGTTGCTACCGATATGCTCTCTTGGGCGGCAAAATCATCGATCCTTTGGTTCTTGGGCAGTCACTCGCTGGATACGCTGCGCTGGTTGTTTAACGACGAGGTTAAAAGGGTCTATTCCGTCAAACGCGAGGGAATACTCCGGGCAGAGGGCGTTGATACACCGGATATCTATCTGACGACGATTGAATTCTGCAACGGCGGCATTGCGCATATGGAGAACGGTTGGGTCACCCCGAACGGAAATGGAAACGTGAATGATTTTCGGTTTTCCATCATGGGTACTGAGGGAATGGTAAACCTGAACCTTTCAAACCATGATTTGATCACCTTTGCGGATCAGGAGAAGATGGTTGTGCCTGACATCCTTGTCAGCAACTTTGTGTTCGGCAAGTGTAAGGGACTGTCATATGAAAGCATCCGCGATTTTATCGATCGGTTAGTTGACGGACAGGAGTTCAGAGTGACGTTGGAGGACTCTCGCAAGACCTGCATTGCGCTACTTGCTGTTATTGAATCAGCCGAAAAGGGCGTGCCGGTTGAGGTTGCGTATTGATAGGAAAGGAGTATACGATGAGCACCTTAACGTTTGAAAAAATGAGCATTCCAGGGTCGCACCTTGGAAAGGATGGCAATTATCCGATTCTCTATAAACAGAAAATGTTTGAAAAAACCAGCATTTTGGACGAATCGGAGGGGCTCTATATCAATTATGGGAACATTTTGCACATGCTTCCATATACCAGCCAAGACGATTATGACCGTAAGAACGAGAATCAGGAGTTCGACGTGGCGGTCTTGGAAAACGATTATTTAAAAGCTACGTTTGTGCCGCAGCTCGGCGGCCGTATGTGGTCGCTGTATGACAAGGTCAACAAGCGTGATCTCATTATTAATAATCCGGTTTTCCGTCCGTGCAACTTTGCGGTTCGTAACGCGTGGTTTTCTGGCGGCGTGGAATGGAACTGCGGCGTCCGTGGACATTCCGCATTGACGTGTTCACCAATTTTTGCAGCGAAAACAAAGCTGGATGACGGAACGCCTGTTTTGCGCCTATATGCTTTCGAGCGTATTCGCGCAAACACCTTCCAAATGGAATTCTTCCTTAAGGATCACCTTCCGTTTCTGTTCGCACGAATGCGCATGGTTAATGGATCGACCGAGGTTAAGCCGGTCTATTGGTGGAGCACGATTGCGGTCAAGCAGGAAGAGGGTGCCCGCGTGATTGTGCCCGCCAACGAGGCATATATCAATCAGGACGAAGATCCTGTGTACAAAATGAACATTCCCGTTGTTGACGGCGTGGATCTCTCCTATCCGACCAATCACAGTATTGTTGTCGATCACTTCTACAATATCCCGGATGGACAGCGGAAGTACGAGGCATATGTAAGGCCAAACGGACAGGGCATCATTCATGCCTCGACAAGACGATTGAAGGGTCGCAAATTGTTCGTTTGGGGCACTTCTGTCGGCGGCGACAACTGGCAGAAATTCCTCACCGGAGGAACCGGGTATGATCAGCCATACCTTGAGATTCAGGCCGGTCTTGCTCCGACCCAGAATGAGAGCCTCCCGATGCCGCCGCAATCTGCGTGGGAGTGGCTTGAGGCGTATGGCGCCGTTGATTTTGAACCAAGCAGAGTACACGGCGAATGGGAGACAAGCAAACAGACCGTTCAGAAGTGGCTTGACGAGGTGTTGCCAGAGGAAACGATGGATGAGCTCTTGACCTCTACATACAAGATGGCAACCTCTCCCGCAGATGTGGTGATGAAGGGGCAAGGGTGGGGAGCTCTCGACAATGCCATTCAAGAGTCCCTCGGCAGAAAGCCGATTGCGGAATATTTGGATTTCGGAGCATTGGAGGAGCAGCAGAACGTCTGGATGCGTTTCCTGAAAAACGGGTATTTAGATTGCCCCGATCCCAAGGCGGCTCCGGCCTCCTTTATTGTGCAGAATGAATGGTTTGAATTGCTCAAGAAGGCAGTCAAGGCTGCAGATGCAAATAACTGGTACGCCTGGTACAATATCGGTTTATGCTATTTTGCACGCAGTCTATACGAAGAAGCGCTTGAAGCTTTTGAAAAATCCATGGCGCTCGAACAAAGTACCTGGGGCTATCACGGTCTGGCAAATGTTTGGCGCGTGATGGGTGATGAGCATCTCAGTGCATACCTCATGGCAAAGGCGCGTTCTTTGAATCCATCCGATTTAGCATTGGCCAAAGAAACTCTCCGCTTTGCGTATGAGGCTGGCGAGTATGACCTGATGAACTCCGTGTATGATGAGCTTTCTGCAGAACAGAGGAAAGCACCCATGATTAAAGCGTATCATGCTTTTGCGCTTGCACATACGGGGCGCCCGGACGATGCGCTGGAAATCTTGGAGGAGAACGGAGGCCTCGAGATCCCCGATCTCCGGGAGGGAGACAACTCACTGCCAAATGAGTTTATCTTCTGCAAGCAGGCGATTGCCGCACGAGAAGGTCGAACGCTTCGCGCAGAGGAGATCGAGGTGCCGGAGAAAATCGATTTCCGCATGTTCTTTGCTAGGAAAAAATAGAAAACTTGTTAGACGCCATGCGATCCCCCTTGGAGATTTCACACAAGGGGGATCACTCTTTAGGACAAAGAAGCTATATCCAAGAAAAGTTCTGTTTCTTTGCAGCACGTTATTGATGCTGGCGGCCATTCTGTATGCGTAGTCGGTGTTTGCAGCACATCTGGAGGAGAGTAATCATTGGAGCCGTATTGCGACTTCTATTGTGTTCACTGTGTCCATATGTTCCCACTGCGTTGGGTCAATCCTCAGCGGATTTTTGCAGCCCTGCTGGACGGTTTCCGCAAAACTGCGGACCTGCGGGACGCTTTTGCTCGGAGGTTTTTTGCTGACAGGGCTTTGCCCTACTCAGACGGGGATACTTATTGGTTATGGGATGTTGTGCGGTTGTGCCGTGGGAATTGTGTACAATACTCTGTTAGGGTATGCGATTACATGGTTCCCGAAAAACACCGGCGTCTGCAACGGTGTGCTGCCTGCTTGTTATGGACTGGCCACGTTCCCGATTACCGCTATTGCGGAATGCTTGCTGAATGCCTTCGGCTGGCGCGGCGCGATGGTATCGTTTGGCCTTGCAGAAGGCGCACTGTTTTCCTTCGCTGGTTTTTTATTTACCCAAGGCCCCTCCTTGGAAACGCAATTGAGGGAGGAAAAGGATACCATTCCGGAGTCTGTCGTTTCTGTTTTGCGTTCGCGCCCGGTTGTTTGCTCATTAATTTGGCTCATGATGATTACCACGATTGGCTTGGCGATCGTGGGGAGCGCGACGCAGATGACATTGGTATTTGCCGTCCCCGCAGCTTTAGCAAATTTGACGTCTGGGATTATTCCAGTTTTTGTATGCATAGGTCGGTTGAGTATCGGAAAACTGTTTGATACGGTTGGAAACAATAAAAAGCATACTACTGGATAATATTCTGGTCATCCTGGCAATCGTCCTGCATTTGAGACGGGCGCATATCCTTTGTTTTTCATCGGGTGCTTATTGCCTGGTATTGGTTACGGTGGAATGGCGAGCTTATGCGCTTGCTTGGTTCGCGCTCTTTTGGGCGCGAAAAACTATTCATTTGACCTGTCCATCATATCCTTACAGATGATTCCAGCATCTATCATAGGCCCAATCTTGGGCAGTCGTATTTATGAGACTCATAAGAATTATACAACCGTGTGCCTTTCGTTTTTAGTATTTGGATTAATAGGAATACCCTTGGGCTACTCAAAAGTGGACTGCTGTATTTGCAGGAGTTCCGTTCCATGGAACACTTCAAACTGGAACTCGTTGAATATCTGGATTACTACAACAACCACAGAATCAAGGCAAAACTGAAGGGCTTGCCGCCTGCAATTCACAGACAACAAGCCCTCTCAGCAGCTTGAACAATTTCTATTAAGATTATTTGTCTAACTTTTGGGGTCGCTTCAGCCGCCATGCATGGGTTCAGTTTTCTCCGATTCCCCACCCCTTGCAAACGTCCACCCAGCCGCTTGCCATCGCATAGGTTTCCAGCTCATGGCAGGTCAGCGCGATCGCGCTGTTGCTGCTGCCGGCCGCGGGGAACACCGTCTCAAAGCGGCGCAGCGACACGTCAAGATATACCGGTACGCCCTCTGGCAGCGCAAAGGGGCAAACCCCGCCCACGGCGTGACCCGTGAGCAGTTCGGCCTCCTCCGCCGCAAGGAACCGGACCTTGCAATGGAAGCGATCCTTAAACTCCCGGTTGTCAATCTTCGCGTCCCCCGCCGCAACGACCAGCATGCAGCCCCGTCCCCGCGGCATCGCGAAACGAGAGCGTTTTGGCGATGCGCGCAGGAATCACATGCGCGGCCTCCG
>ULKV01018853.1_pt1 | contig 9566 bp, 10 predicted proteins | sample 1951241 | NCBI WGS metagenome assembly ULKV01 (sample SAMEA4835509, study PRJEB28245) | human gut metagenome | biome: gut microbiome; material: fecal sample | place: Denmark | collected 2008
CAGAATATTTGTCGATGGCCCGGTATATCCATGTCGAAAGTCCGAACAGCACTCTGTCAAGTCCGTCCTGTTTGAGGATATTCCGTTCCGGGGATATTTCCATGACATCCTCAATGCCGTATTTGCCGAATGCTATTTCAGGTTTGGAGTTTTTCTGGTCAATATTCCCGGTTCCCTGAAAGAGGAAGACTTTGGGCAGGATGAAGATGGAGTCGTTGATCTTTGAAGAATGAACATAGCCGACATACGGGAGTATGGCATCACTTCCGTCCCTACCTGTGAACATGAACGCTTCAAGTCCCCATGCTTTCAAAAGGTCGGGGCTGTAGGTCTGGTCTTCAAAGAGGATTCTCATTACTGTGCTTCTGAGTGTGATTCGCTATCGGTATCAGGCTGTCCTGATGGCTGAGGAGTAGAAACTGCATCCACTCCAAGATATTCCATAAAACCCTGGAGGATGGAGTTTGTCACATCGTTTGTGGGAAAGAGACTGTTGAAAGTGAACTCTGCATCACCGCTGCGTTTGTTCTTGAAGAATGAACCGGACTTCTCGTATTCCTTGCACACTTCGCTCCAGAGGTAGAACATCACTTTGCTCTTGAACTCTTCCACTCCCACATCGTTCTTTATGATGAAGTTGCCCATCTGCTTGTCTTCGGAGTCGGAGAGTGTATGGATACGCTCATTGACCTTTTCAAGAAATGACGGCCAACTGTAGACTGTATCACCTATGGTGATTTTGAACTGTGACTCCAGACATTTCAGGTCAATGGGGACATACTCCCAGTCCCAACGCCGCTTAAACGCACTGTCCATCGGGAAGAGGCTCTGGTCAGAAGTATTCATGGTCGCATAGATGTGTAGGTTGGCAGGAAGCCGCAAGTTGCCTCCGGCAATGCCGGGATGGCCAGAGCCGAGGGCTTCATCTGATTCCAGATACTTGCAGAGGTCTTTGTCTGCCTTTATAGGATACTCAGACATTCCGTCCGCGCCACGGTCAAGCAGTTGGAAAATGTCACCGAATATCTGGGCGCAGTTTCCACGGTTAATTTCCTCGATGACTAGGAATATTTCTTTACCGGACTCTTCACCATGCTCTTTCCATGCTGCCATATATGCTTCCGTAAAAGTTTGCGGGACAAATTCATATGTCAGGCCATTGTCTTTCTTCACAGGCTTGTACGAACCCACAAATGTCGCATAGTCACTGTCAGGATGGAAAGTAGTACGGAACATCTCTCCGTTCCTGTCCTTTATGAACTTCTTTACAGCATATGACTTTCCGCTGCCTGGAGTACCGAACCAGATTTTCTGAAGAGGAGCATTACTTTTATGAAAGTCATTAGAACTACTTACTTTAATCAGAGGAAATGTGTATTTACCATCTCGTAGATTTTTCCATGCATTAATTCCTCCATTGAAATATGCTTCACTTCCAGAGTTAAATCCTCCATCTGTTAGTAGTTCGCCTGGATTAGAAGGGTAGAATTTTGTTATGGCTTCTCCATGAGTGAACCCAAAGTACATGCAGAAATCATTTTTGGAGATTTTACCACTTTGGTAATCTTTAAAACCCTTCTTGCATTCTTCAATTAATGCTTCTTTTGTTTTTATTGTTTCTACGAAAGGTACCATACTTAATTCTATTTGAGCATATGTTTGATAAATAATTTTACGCACTCGACATTTACTGCGTTTCCAAACTGCTTGTATGCTTGCGCAGACTTAGCGTCAGGAATAAAATCATCGGGGAAACATTGTAGTCTAGCACATTCTCTAGGCGTAAGAAATCTTTTTCTTGGGCCGATAATTGAGGTTTGTACAATTGCCACAAGGGCAGGAAAATATGTATTTACCTTAACTCTGATTCCAGAGGGACGAAACTGGAAAATTTGTTTCCAAATGTCCGGACTATCTGTTTGTCCTGCCTGCCATTCCAATTTGGCTTTCGCGCCAAAAAACAATGCATTGTTTTTTGCCCTGAGAAGCCATTCGTCAATAAACTCTTTGTTGTTTAAATATAGTTCGTTATTCTTTCGTATGAAATTTTGTTTCCAGGATGGATATTGTAATATATCCTCATTGTCGTGAATATCGTGAAGATATTCGGACCAAATAGGAAAACCAGGCAGTTTATCAACTTTTATATTTTGGATAAATTCATTCCACAAATCAATTAAACCAACTGTCTCTTCCGATATTTTATAATCACTTATATTATTGATTTCGTTGTCATCTTGAAGAATAGTTTCTATGGAACAATGTTCAATCTTGTTTTTTTTGAATATAAAAGGCTTAACATTTCCCACATCTTTCCTGACACACATAATATAAACTCGTTCCCTATGCTGAGGAATTCCAATATAATGAGGGCTGAAGATCACAGGAGATGGAAGTAAATCATATCCAAGAGAAATTAATTTATCGTGGATTACACGCCAAGTATTACCATGATCATGAGTCGCTAAATTTCTGACATTTTCAAGAAGCGCATATTTTGGTTTGTGGTATTCTAGTATTCTGCATATATCAAAGAATAGCGTTCCCTTTGTCTCATCTTCAAATCCTAATCTTTTTCCTGCTTTAGAAAATGACTGACAGGGAAAACCTGCAAAAAGAATATCATGAGGAGGAATCTCGCCAGCATGAATCTGCGTGATATCTCCGGCTGGTTTTATTCCATAATTAACTTCATATGTTTTCCGACAGTCCGGATCTATATCACAAGCAAAGACACATTTCCCACCAAACTGATCCATGGCTTGATGGAATCCTCCGATTCCGGCAAACAGGTCGATGAAAGTATATTGCTTCTTTTTAGGCATCTATTTTCTGATTAGTACTAATTGACAAAGATAGGGATTTTCCATAAATGAGCGAACAGAATTGTCCCATTTACCCTTCCTATTATAGAAAAGACTGAGATGTTCAATGTCAGTCTGCACTATTGTCACTACAAAGTATGCTAATTGTTTGCAAATTATCTATATTATAGCGAACTTTGCCATATGGCTGAGCCTAAACATAATGAGGGATAGCTGTTGACGCTCTAAGTTACATAAAGCACGCCTTCATTTATGTTTTTTATTTAACTGACAAGTAATTAAACACAATAGACCATGCAAACAGAATACTCTTTAAAATTGCGCTGTGCCACATGCGGATGTGATGACAAATTTGAGTTCAACGAAGACAAATCATATGTCAAATGCACATTTTGCAACAGAGAGTACTTTGGCGGAATAGAAGAATTAAAAGAGCTTAATACTGATACCATTGATGAAGTAAAAGAGCAGATCAAGAAAAATACGGCCAAGTACATTCAGGATGAATTTAAAAAAGCATTTAAGGGAAATAAGTTTGTAAAATTCAAATAAGCAAATGAATAGTTTTATCTCTTTTCTTAAAAATTGGAGTGATATAATACTGTCAGGCCTAGTCGCTGTAGGCGGTATTTTTGCTTATTTTAAACATGACAAAAAATTAAAAGAACAAGAGGCCAAACTTAATGAGTTGCAAATCAGACAATTTGAAAAAGAAGAAGTCAAAGAGAAAATGGCAGAAATGAAAGCTGCTATAATTCATGGTCATAAAGGGAGCGCGAAAATACGATTTGTCAATGCAGGAAAAGCAGATGCTAAAAATATCAAAATAGAAATACTGTCCACTAAAGATGAAATGTCCAGGATACTCCATACGGAATTTGGCCCATATGACATCATAAATCCTCAATCCTACATAGAAGAACGCCTTTCATTTTGTGAAGGACACTCAAAAACGATCAAGTTGAGAATAACTTGGGATGATGAATTTCAGAAAGAGCGATCTGTTTCACTTTCTGTTCCCATTTAAACAAATATCAGTATGGACAGAGCCCCCGGTCATTACGCCTCTTGGCTCCACAGCCGTACAAAAAAAATTTAACACAAGTGTTAATCATTCCTATGAACTAAAAATGCAACCTACCTTCCGCATCTTTACAAAAACTTCTCCGGACACCTGAGCTCTTCTATCAAGCGGTCTACCGTAGAACAAGGATTGTGCTCTGAAAATTTTTGCTCCTTCGAGTAGGTTGATCTCAAGTGCCTGGCATATGATATGGCTGATTTTTCATTTCCCAAAGATGTAATTATGTCATACATTTTCTTAGAATTCTTCTCATACCGGTAAGTCTTATATCCCTTGCACTCACGTATTTTACCTTCAAGTTTCTCGATATAGGCAGTGCGGCTTATCGCTGTGTCGCAATACTGAAAGTGAAGCAGAAACCACAGTTCAAAGGCTTCGTTGCTCCACGCTACCTGGAACCCATATTTTCTAGCCATCTCTATTGCTTTGTCGAAATCATTATTGTCATCTTTGTCGAACACTACCCATACCCTGTCAAATCTAAGTTGACTTGCCCGCTCAAGCTCATCTTTTTTCTCTTTTGCCCACTTTACCAACGAACATGTAGAACGTCCTCCCCCTCTAACAATTGGAGACAACACCTGAGAATAATTGTCGGCAATAAAGGATTCAAAATAATTGGGTTCGGTCTCACTTCCCTCACATACAATAAGAAAACGGACTATTTTGGACCGCACTTTTTCTCCACGCTTCTTTGCAGCTTTCGCCTCGCGCCTTATCAGTTTTTGCTTCTCTCTCTTGTATTTTGGAATAAGTCCCATAGTATGAACATTTAACGTAAAAACGGAATCGCCCCAAAACGTCCCTCGATATAATCCTTCTCAATGCTTCGGTCATTACGGACCTTGACCCCACGGTCATCCTTGAACTCGACAAGGGAATAGAGAACGCTGGAGTCGGTCCTGTCTTTCTCTGTGAACCAGATCTGATCTCTACGCAAATACGCGAGATTGAGCAAGTTGGTATCGTGTGTAGTACATACAAGTTGCGCTCCGTTGGGATTTGTATTCTTATCCATGAACAGCTGGACAATGCTTCTGGTAAGCATCGGATGCAGGCGGATGTCCAGTTCGTCTACAAGCAGGATTGTTCCGTTTTTCAGAGCCGAGAACAGCGGACCTGACAGCGAGATCACCTGTTTTGTCCCCTCTGATTCCATCAAGTCTTTTCTGAACATCCGTTCATCCACGACATTCCCTTCATTATCGTAGATATTATGAACGGTAAGCATTTCATAAAGCCCCTTAAATTCCACCTTCTTTTCCTTTTCCACGTAATAGTAAGGTGCTTCCTGGACTTTCATATCCTTAAATCCTAACTGGAGGTGCTGATAAAAACTCAAAATATCCTTGCACTCCTCGCTGTTGTTCTGAAACAGCTTCATCGTAAAACTGTCATTTTCACCGAAACTTTTGCGTGAGAAATCGTACATGCCGCGGAAAAAGCCGATAATCGACTCTGCTTTTTTCCCATTCAGTTGAGCCACTAATGACAGGAAAAGCCTGTTTTCGGGTGTCATCTCCTCTTTCCCCTCACCTTCGGCGAATCTTGCAGAAGAGACATGCAATTCCTGACAGTTTCTCTCAAACAGGCAGAACTCCCGCTCTTTTACTTTCTTCTCATACAACCACTCCCCGATTATCCTCTGCCGGTCATGCTCTATGCCATAGCGGTACTTTGTATTCCCGAGAAGAAACTGAATCTCATAAGATGTAGGCTCTGATTCAGAAGTTTCGTCCAAACAGAAAGGGTCAAATGCCAGTTTGTCTCCCGGATTCAGCCAAACAGAAGACAGTACTAAGTCCCTCATGGCCAGCAGAGCCCGCAGGACGTTACTTTTACCGCTCGAATTGGCTCCGTATATCACAGCTGCAGGTAAAAGACGATAATCCTCTGTTTCGACAACAGAAGCCTTCAGTTCCCTAATCGAAGTAGCCTCCATCCGCAGAGACTGCTCATATCTGAACGAACGGAAATTCTGAAAAGTAAAATTTACAAGCATACGATTTTCTCATAATATTTAATGCAAATATAGGAAAACACGTGAACAGGCGCAAATATTTGAGAAATATTCTCACATTTTAAATTTTTCGACTTTCACCCTACGTAACATTTCCACACCACCGATAGTCTGTAATAGAGCGTTTGGGGTATCAGACCATAGAACAAATGGTTACGCGGTTATGCAGATAACAGACTGAACAGTGCGCCTGGACATGTATTCTCTTAAATGCGCCTTAGAAGCGTTGTGGCAAGGGCAGTCTGCGGTCAGCACATTTTCTCCATGTCGAGTCTGTAATCGAATAATCCGTACATAATGTTGATAGAGAGCGTTATATGCCAAAGACCGGATAACAGACAAGCGGCGACACTCCTCAGTCTGTAAATCGGATACCTGACGTAAGTTTCTATGTAATAGAAAAAAACGTAAAACTGGGTATGAACAGACTGCGCAGTAAGTAAGTAAATTCAGTTCTTTCAGATCCAGTGTTTAATACATTGAGCAATAACAGCATCTTTTTGCTTTTTATAAAAAGCATTTCCAAAAATTCCCCAAAGTTTACTGCTCCGCCACCATCTTCCCATCACCCCCGTCCTCCTCCCCGCGGACCGGATACTCCAGAGCCCGCGAAGGCCCGTTCCCTACCTCCCGGTCAGCCAGATAGATGTGATAGAGGGTCTGCTCGAGCGACTCGAGGGTGCGCCGGCGGACGGCGGCGGGCCTGAGGCTGCACTCCCAGATGACTATGGTGTGCCAGCCGAGGCGGGCGAGGGCCAGGTAGTCGCGGTGGTCACGCTCGCGGTTGCGCTCTATCTTCGTGCGCCAGAAGTCGATGTTGGTCTTGGGGAGGCGGAAGTAGCGGCAGCCTTCGTGGCCGTGCCAGAAGCAGCCGTTGACGAAGATGCAGGTGCGGTACTTGCGCAGTACGATGTCGGGGTGGCCGGGCAGACGCGGGTGGTTGAGCCGGTAGCGGAAGCCGCGGGAGTGCAGCCAGCGGCGGACGGTCATCTCGGGCTTGGTGTCAGCCGAACGGATGGCCGCCATGTTCTTATGCCGCTGCTGAGGGGACATCGTATCCATACAGCGCGAATTTAGTAAATTTTCGTAAATTTGAAGGACGAACCAAACAGTACTCCGGATGGTCAGACTCTCAACCCTCAGACCCGACCAGGGCATCCCCGCCCCCACCCTGCTGATGATGTCGGCAGTGGCGGGCCTGACCGTGGCCAATCTCTACTACAACCAGCCGCTGCTAGAGGACATCCGCACCGACCTGGCCTGCAGCGGCACCCTCGCCAACCTCATCACAGTGGTCACCCAGGCCGGTTACGCCCTCGGGCTCCTGCTCATCGTCCCCATGGCCGATATGTGGTCAAGGCGCAGGATAGTGCTGACCATCATGAGCATAGCAGCCCTCATGTCGGCAGCCATAGCCGTCTCGCACAGCATCTGGACCGTCCTGGCGGCCTCGCTCGGTCTCGGAGTTTGCTCGGTCATCCCCCAGATATTCATCCCGATAGCCGGCCAGTTCTCGGAGCCGGAACACAAGTCCCGCAACATGGGCTACGTCCTCTCGGGCCTGCTCACCGGCATCCTCGGCGCCCGGGTCATCAGCGGCTATGTAGGCCAATGGGTCGGATGGCGCACGATGTTCATAGTGGCAGCCGTCCTGATGCTGCTCTGCCTGGTCCTCACCCTGAGGATGCTGCCACGTATGCCGGGTACTTTCAGCGGCACATACGGAAGCCTGATCAAAAGTGTCTGGAAAATATTCGCGACCCATCCCCGCATGCGTCTGTACGCCTTCCGCGGCGCCTGCACCTTCGGCAGCATGATGAGCATCTGGTCCTGCATGGCCTTCCACCTTGCCGGAGAGCCGTTCCATGCCGGCAGCCGCACCGTAGGCCTGCTCGGACTCTGCGGAGTGGTCGGCGCCATAGCAGCCAGCGGTATTGGCAGATATGTCCCGCGCCTCGGAATCAGACGGATGACCGCCATCGGAGCCATCCTCCAGCTCGCGGCCTGGACAGCAGCAGCTACCCTCGGCCACACATACACCGGCATCATCGCCGCCATCATCCTCCTCGAGCTCGGCGCCCAGTTCATGCAGCTGAGCAACCAGAGCGGCTGCCTGCAGGCCGTTCCCGACGCCTCGAACCGGGCCAACACCATCTTCATGACCTCCCTCTTCCTCGGCGGCAGTCTCGCGACCCTGCTCTCGGGCATCGGCTGGCGGCTCGCAGGCTGGACCGGCGTCTGCATCACCGGAGTCATATTCTCCGCAACAGCCCTCAGTACGGTCTTCTGCAAAAATCAGACATTGCCCAGATGCACATAACGGATCCCGCACTCCCGTGCAATCTCCTCCGCCATCCGCAGAGTTCCTATCGGCGTAGGCGGCACCTCCCGCATCCTGTACTGCGGAAAGAACCTCGAAAAATGCAGCGGCGCCCCGGCAAACCCGTTGTCCGCTAACCAGCGACACATCTCCCGCAGCATCCCCGGATCATCGTTGATCCCCGGAATCAGCAGATTGGTAATCTCGAGCCACACCCCCGCATCCCGCATCTTCTCCAGGGTCCTCAGCACCGGAGCCAGCGAGGCCCGGCTCACCCTCCGGTAGATATCCTCGGAAAATGACTTCAGATCGATATTCGCCGCGTCGAGATACGGCAGCAGGTCATCTAACGGCCCCTCATTGACATATCCGGCCGAAACCAAAATATTCAACAGCCCCGCCTCCCGGCACGTCCGGGCACAGTCCACGGTGTACTCCATCCAGGTCAGCGGCTCGGTATAGGTATAGGCGACTATCCGGCAGGAGGTCCTCCGGGCCAGTTCCGGCAGCATCCCGGGAACAATGAAACTGCTCTCCACCTCCTCGGGGCGCACCTGGGAAATGCTCCAGTTCTGGCAGTTGCGGCAGGAAAGGTTGCAGCCTGCGGCAGCGAGCGACAGGCACATCTCCCCCGGATGAAAATGCAGCAGCGGCTTCTTCTCGACGGGGTCCACATGCAGGGCGCAGACCCGTCCGTAGGCCAGTGACACGAGCCTCCCGTCCCGGACCTCCCGGCTGCGGCAGAGCCCCCGGCGTCCCTCGGTCAGACGGCAGCGGTGCGGGCAGAGCGTACATGTCACGCTCCCGTCCGCCCCGGCTTCACAGTACCGGGCCTCCACACCTCGCTGAATGTCACCGCTCATCGAACACCTCCGCCTGATAAACGTACAGGTCCGCATCCTTCCACCCGTTCCAGCCGATTCCGGCCTTGTCCCGGGCACAGTGTCCCAAGAACTCCTCCCTGGTCCAGCCGGTCTCGTCCGCCACCTGCGGCAGGAAGGTCCCGCTGCGGCCGTCCTTGACCATCAGCACCCCGTCCCGTCCAAGCACCAGCTCGTCCGGCGAGGATATCTGCCTCAACGGAGACAGTACCGATATCTCGATATGCACCTGTTCCAGTTCCTCCCTGGTCAGCGGCCGGAACCTGTCATCCTCAAATGCCGCTGCCCTGGCCATCTCCGCAACAGTCTTATACAACGGCCTGACTCCCACTATATTGCCGATACATCCGCGTAGCCGCCCATGCAGATGCAGGGTAACGAACGCCCCGCACTCCGCCTTGAGCGTCTGCGTCAGCTGAGTGTCGGACGGCAGCCA
>ULKV01031739.1_pt1 | contig 9494 bp, 6 predicted proteins | sample 1951241 | NCBI WGS metagenome assembly ULKV01 (sample SAMEA4835509, study PRJEB28245) | human gut metagenome | biome: gut microbiome; material: fecal sample | place: Denmark | collected 2008
AGTTCCTCGCCGGGCCGATGTGCTGGCAGAAGGTGCTGGGGGCCTTCTGCGTCTCGGTGGCCATGAACTCGATATTCGCTCCGGTATTCATGACCCTGCACAAGATATGCGACATCCATATAGCGGATTACAACGGCTCGGCCCTGGCCCTGATACGGCCCTGGAAGATGGGCGAGCTCTTCTGCCGCGTCAACTGGAAGGCCCAGTGGGGCTTCGTCTTCAAGAAGACCATTCCCTTGTTCTGGTTCCCGGCCCATACGGTGACCTTCCTGCTGCCGCCCTCCTGCCGTGTTCTCTGCGCCGCCCTGCTCGGGGTCGCCCTCGGCGTGCTCCTGGCCCTGGCTGCCCGCAAGAAATAACGTGATTCACAGGAGAATATTTGCAAAAACGGATTTTAATATTTAACTTGCAGCCACTCACTTTTAAAATCATAACAGTTATGGGAAGAATTATCAAGCTTCTGCTTATATGCTTGGGTTTTAAATCGTTGACGGCTTGCGACGTGGAAGTGTGGCAGGGGACGGTAGAGTATGGAACACCCTACGCTGAATACGAGGTCAAGGGTCGGGTATCGGATGCTGAGGGAACTCCGATATCAGGTGTCAGGGTAAGCATAGGTGAGGAGAATCGGGTTGATTCCGTGGCTGTTACGGATGTAGATGGCCGTTTTCATGTGAATCACGGCACGCATCCTTTCAATAACAGTACGTTTGATATTCTTTTTACTGATATAGACGGTGAGGCCGGAGGCGGACTGTTCGAAAGTGATACCGTCACTGTCCGCGCTGAACTGGTCAAAGAAGGTGAAAACGGCTGGGACAGCGGAGATTATGCCGTTCCAGGAGAGGTGGAAGTTACCTTGTATCATAAAACGGAGAGCGGAGAGTAACTGTCTGTATGCGCTCTTTGTCACTCAGGCAGAAACTTGCCCTTGAGCTGGTCCGTCCGTTGCACAGGGAGTTGGCTGAAAAGCACGTTCTCCGCGACCTGTTCTGGGAATGTACTCTAAGATGCTCCCTGCGCTGCCGTCACTGCGGCAGTGACTGTCACACTACAGCCTCTGTGAAGGACATGCCGTTCGAGGATTTCGCCAGAGTCCTGCGCCGCATATCCGAAAAATACGATCCGCACAAAGTTTTCGTCATCATTACCGGCGGAGAGCCGTTGATGCGTCCCGACATAGCCTCGTGCGGAAGGGCCATCTACGACATGGGCTTTCCGTGGGGTATTGTCACAAACGGTATGCTGCTGGACCGCAGGCGGTTTGACTCTCTGCTCAAGGCCGGTATCCACAGTGCGACGATAAGTGTGGACGGGTTCGAGGCCGATCACGACTGGATGCGCGGTGTCCAGGGCAGTTTCAAGAAAGCGACAGCAGGTGTACGTATGTTCACGGAAGTAGATGACTTGAAGTTTGATGTCGTAACATGTGCCAACCGGCGCAACCTGGCATCGCTGCCCGAGTTCAAGGAGTTTCTTATATCCCTTGGCCTCAAGCGATGGAGGATATTCACGGTCTTTCCGTCAGGCCGGGCTGCCGATGACCCGGAAATGCAGCTTTCTCCGGAACAGTTCGACTCTCTGATGGAATTCATCGTGAATACCAGGAAAGAAGGGCGTATAAGGCTCAATTACGGCTGCGAGAATTTCCTAGGAGGCTACGAGGGCCTTGTCCGGGACAATTTCTTCAGCTGTAACGCCGGTCTTTCCTGCTCTTCCATCCTCGCCAACGGAGACATTGCGGCCTGCGCCAGCATCCGCAGCGACTACGCCCAGGGCAATATCTACCGGGGAGACGATTTCATCGATGTCTGGGAGAACCGCTATCAGGTATTCCGGGACCGCAGCTGGATGCGGGAGCGCGGAGATGAATGCGGTCACTGCAAGTATTTCCGGTACTGTCTCGGAGGTTCGATGCATCTGCGCGAGTCCGACGGCTCTCTCCGTCCCGGTACTTGCCGGATGCTGCGGTAAATCAATTGCTTCAGTAAATCAGAATAGAATATCCGCTATCTGAGAAGGCCTGTCTACGATGTGGGCGGGGGAGTAGGAGGCGAGTTCCTCCCGGGTGCGGCAGCCCCAGGTGACGGCGACGGCCTCGAGGCCGGCGTTGGCGGCGGTCTGCATGTCCACGCCGGAGTCTCCGATGTACAGGACGGACGGGCGTTCGTCGGGGAAATTCCGTCCTGGACCGTCTGCAGCGGGGCAATGTATTCCTGCTTCACGGAGAATGTCCCATACTATCACCGGCTCCGGCTTGCGGGGCACACCCTCCCTTTCTCCGAATACGGCGCAGAAAGGTATCTCAGGGAAGAAATGCTGCATGAGCTTGACTGTCGCGGGATGGTATTTGTTCGAGGCTACGGCTACTTTGATGCCGCGGCGGCAGATTGCGGCGAGAAGTTCCGGGATGCCGTCGAAGGGCCTGGTCATGTCGGCGCAGTGCTCGCCGTAGTAAGGCAGGAAGAGGCTCCTGATGCGCAGGACTTCTTCCTTGTTGCGGGCTTCTTCCGGCAATGCTCTCTCGAACAGCTTGTTGATGCCGTTTCCGATATATGATGCTATTTCCTTTTCGCTATGGACGGGATAGCCGCAGGCTGCAAGGGCCTGGTTGGTTGCCGCCGCGATGTCGGGGACGGTGTAGAGCAGGGTGCCGTCCAGGTCGAATATCACTAATTTTTTCTCACTCATAGGTCTGCAAATTTAGTATCTTTGAATGATTTTTTCACAACGATAATTCAAGCGATATGAAGAAAGCACTCAGGATTACTTCAGCGGCGGTACTTTTGCCAGCCGCAACAGCCGGAGCAGCCGCGTATTCCCCTCTCCGGATTGAGGAACTTGGAGTTACCGTACCATCCGGTCAATCAAGGGAATACTCTTACAGTGACAAGGAGGCCGGTTTCTATTACGGCCAGACTTCCGCGGACGATTTCGGCGACTGGTACGCCGGGTGGAATATCCGGGCCAAGAGGATTTTCGCCGATTACCGGCTGTATGTGGACGGCAGGATGCTCAGCCGCAGGAATGCCTCCGTTACGGTGTGGCCTGACCGGCTTGAGAGGGTTCATGACTGCGCTGTGGAGACATTTGCCCTGGTGGACAGCCGGAAGGTACTGTTTGTCGGAGTGGAAGACGTGGCCGGCAGCTGGATAGGACTGGAGCTTACCGGCAGCAATGTCACTCTGCCCCGCAAGGACGGCAATTCCGTGATATACGCGGCGGTGGAGGCACGGGGAGGTTTTGTCCGTATCTCCGCTCTGAATCCGGATGTTCAGCTGAGCTTCGACGGTAAGGTAGTGGAGGCTCCCCGCAATGCAGGCGGCTTCATCATCTCCTACGGCAATGAGACGGAAAGCCGGGAACTCGCCTCGCAGTTCCGCTCCGAAGGGCGGCAGTGGCTCGCTCAGCGGCAGCAACGGATGCAGGCTCTTCTGGATGACAATGCCATGCGCTCCGACCTGCCCTCTCTCGACAGGGCTGTCGCATGGATAGAACTGACTGCGGACGAGCTGGTGACCCGTCAGCACGGCGGCTGGGGCATGTACGCCGGCTTTCCATGGTTTACTGATTTCTGGGGCAGGGACATGTTCATTGCGATGCCGGGAGCAGTGCTCTGTACCGGAGAGTTCGATGTCGCCCGGGATATTCTTATGTCATTTGCCCGCTATCAGGATACCGACCCGGAGTCGGAGACTTACGGCCGCGTACCTAACCGCCTGAACCTCGACGGTATTCTTTACAACACCACCGACGGTACTCCCCGCTTTGTGATTCAGGCCTACGAGTATCTGAAATACACCGGAGACGTGGACTTCATCAAGCAGATATACCCCGCCGTGAAGACCGCCACTGACGCCTCGGCACGGCTTTTCACCGACGACCGCGGCTATCTGACCCATGCCGACGCCGATACCTGGATGGATGCCAAGCGTCAGGGCCAATACCCGTGCTCTCCCCGCGGAGACAGAGCGGTGGATATCCAGGCCCTATGGTATCAGCAGCTCAGATGTGCGGCAGACATGGCCCGTTACATGGGCGAGGAGCGCAAGGCCCGGCAGTGGGAGGCTCTGGCCGAAAAGGTCCGCGCAAATTTCGAGCACGATTTCATCGACCGCGAGTCGGGCATCATATACGACCATCTCAATTCCGACGGCACTCCCGACCTGCAGCTGCGTCCCAATACCGTCTACGCCCACGAGCTGATATCCGATACCCTGCTGAGAATGCAGGATACCCGCCGGATGTGGGAGCACCTGGTCTATCCCTGGGGCGTGTCGAGCCTCGACCAGAACGACGCTCAGTTCCATCCGTGGCATGAGATGTGGCACCGCTACCATAAGGACGATGCCTATCACAACGGCACTGTCTGGCTCTGGCTCAACGGTCAGGCGATGCAGAGGATGATAGAGTACGGTCAGCAGGACCTTGCGTTCAGACTTTTCTCCAACATGAACCGGCAGGCTCTCTGTGAGGGTGCGGTCGGCAGTCTGTCCGAATGCGCAGATCCATGGCCCCGTCCGGGCAGCACTTGGGTAAGGCGTTCGGGTACATTCCTCCAGGCCTGGAGCAACGGAGAGCATATCCGTGTGTGGGATCAGTATTTCCTCGGTGTGCGGCCCGATATGCTCAGCGGCCGGATTGATATCCAGCCCCGTATTCCTTCTGTAATAACCTCTCTGGACCAGCGTGTCAGCATTGCCGACGGAGCGCTGGACTGCAAGTACGCCACCCGCCCCGGCGGCCGGACCGAATACCGCTATGAGTGGACCGCTTCCCGGGAAGTCACTCTCAGCATCGCCATCGGGGCCTTTGCCCCTGTCGAAGTGACAGTTCCACAGGGCGGCCTGCTGACCCTGTCGTGTTCACCCGAATCCCTCACAGCCAGATTGTACGCTTCCGACGGTACGGTGCTGTACGAGACGGAGGCTGAGGCGGACCCGCACATTGCCGCTCTCCACGAGGAGTGGAACCGCTTCTTCGAAGGTACGGACTTCGCTGCTCCCAACTACCGCGAGAACCTCAAGTCGCTGTCCCGCTATTTTGACCCTCCCCTGGATTATCAGAGTATAGAATAATTATAAAAAGTAAGGATTATGTTTATTGTAAATTGGAACAGAAGTACGGTGGCTTTTCTGACCGCCGTACTTTTATCGGTATTTCCGGCCGGCGCACAGCAGGCCATCTGGTCTACACGGGCAGTCACCTCTCCTGAAGTATATCCTGACGGCAGGGTTACATTCCGTCTGTTCGCACCGAAGGCGGTGGAGGTATGGGTCGAGGGGGATTTTCTCTCCGATTCACTTTACGGTGACTCTCAGGGCAATTACAGGGCAGAGCTCCGTGAGGGCGAGGACGGTGTCTGGGAGCATACGACTCCTCCGCTTCGTTCAGAGCTCTACAGCTATACTTTCAGAGTGGACGGACTGAAGGTGCTGGATATGTCCAATGTTTTCATTAAGAGGGATGTCTCCTCTCTGACAAATTATTTCATCGTGGAAGGGAATCCCGGAGACCTGTATTCCGTGCAGGACGTTCCGCACGGCACTGTCTCCAAAGTATGGTATGAAAGTCCGGCTTTAGGGACGGTCCGCCGCATGACGGTCTACACTCCTGCGGGCTATGACAGCGGCAAGGGCCGGTATCCTGTGCTTTATCTGCTGCACGGCATGGGCGGGGATGAGGAGGCCTGGAGCGACCTGGGCAGGGCAGCGGAGATTCTGGACAATCTCATAGCTGCCGGCCGCTGCTTGCCGATGATAGTGGTAATGCCTAACGGCCATGTATTCAACGATGCTGCTCCCGGTCAGACACCGGGCGGTCTGGAACAGCCTGATTTCAACCGCTCCGGAGAGGCAGCCTGTACGATGGAGGAGTCCTTCCCCGATATCCTCAACTATGTCGAGCAGCATTACCGTGTGCGCAAGGACAAGGCCTCCAGAGCCATAGCCGGTCTTTCGATGGGCGGCGGCCATGCGATGAACATCTCCAGGATGTACCCGGACATGTTCGATTATGTGGGCCTGTTTTCAGCGGCTGTTATGCCGAGGGAGAAGAGGACGGACGGCGGTTCTGCCGCAGGGGCGTATTCGGATATTGAGAGCAGCCTGGCGGTGCAGTTCTCCAAGGAACCGGCCCTTTACTGGATAGGTATCGGAAAGGAGGATTTCCTGTACGGGTATAATGAGGACTACCGCGCATTTCTGGACAGTCATGACTGGCCCTATACCTACTATGAGAATGGCGAGGGGCATATATGGCGCAATTGGCGGATCTACCTCGCGGAGTTCCTGCCTCTGCTGTTCCGGTAGTCACTTTCCTGTCCTTCAGTCCTGCAGGGCCGAGGCTACGGCATGCCGGATGATGGCCGGCGCGTCACTGTAGGTGTCTTCGCCCGGGGCTGCCGAGGATGAAAGCTCGATGACACGGGAAATGCCTATGGCTGCAAGCTGGTCTGCCGGAACCCTGCAGGTGCCGGTGACGACCCAGAGGGGCTTGCCGTAACGGCGGCACAGGGTGGCGATGCCGGCGGGGAGTTTGCCGGTCAGGGATGACTTGTCGAAGCGGCCCTCGCCGGTGATGACCAGATCGGCCGACGCAATCTCCTCTTCCAGATGCAGCATGGAGGCGAAGACCTGCCATCCGGCCGCAAGTTCCGCTCCTAAAGCGGCTTTCAGGGCGTATCCCGTACCTCCGGCGGCTCCGGCCCCGGGGAAGTCTGGAACTCCGATGACCCTTACCCAGTTTTCCAAAGCATTCTCGAATACCGGGATGTCCTGCTTGCGGCATCCTTTCTGCGGACCGTATACCGCTGTGGCTCCGAGAGGACCGAGCAGCGGGCTTGTCACATCGGTGGCTACGGTGATGCGGGTCTGACGCAGGTGAGGGCAGATGTCAGCCACGGAGCGGTCCGAGGCTGCTTCTATGCCGCTGATGAAAGTGGGTATGTCCTTGTTGCGGAATGGATTGGAGTTAGTGAAGGACCAGCCGAGGGCGGAGAGTAGGCCGAAGCCGCCGTCGTTGGTGCCGCTGCCGCCGATAGCCAGGAGTATCTCCCGCACCCCGTGGCTCTCGATACATTCGCGCAGGACGGTGCCGAGGCCGTAGGTAGTGGAGCGCAGCAGGTTGCGCCGTTCCCTCGGAATCATGTTGAGGCCGCAGACCGAGGCCATCTCCACGAATGCACGGCTGGTGCCGTCCTCCGCGCCGTACAGCAGTACCGGGGCGAGTATCTGCGATCCCAGGTGATTGACCGTCGGAATGAATTCCTTCCTATAGCCTATGCCGCTCTCCCGCAGGGCTCTCTCCATTACTCCCATGCTGCCTTCTCCTCCGTCCGCCATGGGGCGCAGGAGAATCTGCGGCATTGTCCTTCCTGCCTCCTTGCATCCCTCCGTGATACCGTCCCGGACGGCCTCCGAAGCCTGCACTGCTGTCATTGAGCCCTTGAATTTGTCAGTTGCTATTACTATTTTGCCAAAACCGCTCATAATTTTTATATTTGTGTTTCAAATTTAAAAAATTTCAGAAAAATGAAAAAATCTACATTGCTTGGCTTGATGCTGCTGCTTATGCCCCTGGCTCCCGTAAAGGCCGACGAGGGTATGTGGCTGCTGCCCCTGCTGGAAAAGATGAACAGCGGGAAAATGACGGAGTTGGGATTTGAGATTACTCCCCAGGAGATCTATAACCTGAACACTTCGTCCCTGAAGGACGCCATCGTGGTTTTCGGCGGCGGATGCACCGGAGAGATCGTCTCTGACAAGGGACTGCTCTTCACAAACCACCACTGCGGCTTCGGTACCATTCAGAGCCTCAGTTCCGTGGAACATAACTACCTCCGTGACGGCTATTGGGCCCTCAGCCTCGACGAGGAACTGCCCGCACCGGGCCTCAGCGTGAGGTTCCTCGAGAGCTTCACCGACGTGACGGCAGATGTCAACAAGGCCCTGGCCAAGGCCAAGACCTCCGAAGACAAGGAGAAGGCCATGACCAAACTGCAGAATAAACTCGCGAAGAAGGCAGGCTGCGACGGTAAGTTTATCGTCGGAGGCATCAACTCGTTCTATGGAGGAAATACCTACTATTTCATAGTTTACAAGGTATTCAGGGATGTGCGTTTTGTGGGCGCTCCCCCTCAGTCAATCGGTAAGTTCGGCGCCGACACCGACAACTGGATGTGGCCCCGTCACACCGGAGACTTCTCCATCTTCCGCGTGTATGCCGACCAGAACAACAACCCCGCCGAGTACTCCGAGGACAACGTGCCCTATACCCCGAAACAATATCTGAAGGTGTCCATAGCCGGCTACGAGGAGGGTTCTCCCGCCATGATCATGGGATATCCCGGCTCGACCAACCGTTTCATGACTGCTTCCGAGCTGCGTGAGACCACCGAGAAGAACGAGGCCGCCATAAAGGTGCGCACCCTCCGTCAGGATGTGCTGATGGCCGACATGGAGGCTGATCCCAAGATCATGCTCCAGTACGCCAGCAAGTACGCCGGCTCGTCCAACGGCTGGAAGAAGTGGATCGGCATGAACGAGACCTTTGCAAAGCTCGGAGTCGAGGCACGCCGCGCCGCTGAGGAACAGGCATTCACCGAGTGGGTCAATGCAGGCGGAGAGGAGCGTATCGCCCGCTACGGCAAGGCTCTCGAGAACATCAACGCTGCTGTCGAGGGACGTAAGGCCGACTATATCCTGATGACCTACATCAACGAGAGCGTGGGCCGTATCGAGCTCGTGAGCGCAGCTGCCAACGCCAAGAGGATTACCGATGCCCTTGCAGCAGAGGATCCCGCTGAGAAAGAGGAGCAGCTTGCAGGTGTAAGCCGCCGTCTGGAGTCCTTCTACGAGGACTATTCCATGCCGACTGACAAGAAAGTGGCTGTAGCCATGATTCAGCTGCTCAAGGAGAGCATCCCCGCAGACCAGCTGCCTTCATTCTACAAGGATATCGACAGCCGGTTCGGCGGTGACATCAATGCATACGTGGAGGATCTGTATGCCAAATCCGTATTCACATCTCTCGATAAGGTCAATGCAGCTATAGCAGCCGGTGATGCCGATGCTCTGCTGAATGACCCTGCATGTGCAGTCCGTACATCCTATCTTGAGAGTTCCCGTCCTCATGCTGAGGTCTACAGTTCATTCTCCGAGCAGTTCGCCCAGGGTAAAAAGGACTATATCGCAGGAACCCTCGAGATGCGTGAGGGCGAGGCCATCTATCCCGATGCCAACTTCACCATGCGTCTGACTTACGGTACCGTCCTGCCCTACTATCCCCGCGATGCCGTTTTCTACAACTACTACACCACCCTCAAGGGCGTGATGGAGAAGGAAGATCCGAACAACTGGGAGTTCGTAGTGCCCGAGAAGCTGAAAGAGCTGTACGAGGCCAAGGATTACGGCCGCTATGCCAACGAGAAGGGTGAGATGCCCGTGGCTTTCATCGGCAACCTCGACATCACCGGCGGTAACTCCGGCTCTCCT
>ULKV01016883.1_pt1 | contig 9432 bp, 9 predicted proteins | sample 1951241 | NCBI WGS metagenome assembly ULKV01 (sample SAMEA4835509, study PRJEB28245) | human gut metagenome | biome: gut microbiome; material: fecal sample | place: Denmark | collected 2008
TGTTTGCTCCCCCAACTTTCCGTGAAGAACCTCTTTTTTGATATGGATTTTTGCGTGTGCTCCCCTATTGCTTATTCCGCATTAAAAAAGCCGCCGCCCCCCCGCAAAAAGGGGCAGCGACGGCGAAAAAATCATACTATTTCCAAATGAAAATGCGCCAAGATGCGCCGCGAATTTTTCGTTCTGGCTAACGGGAACGAAATGCAGCGTAGCAGCGCTACGCTAAATGGAGTGAGCGGACGCCAGAGCGAAAAAGGCGCAAGCAGATGGCGCAGTTGAATCTGGAAATAGTATCAGGTTGTGGGCGTGGTAAAAGGATTCACCTGAACCGGGGTCGAAGGCTGCACGAGCGTCTCCACCGTGTGGGTTTCCTCCGGGTGAATGACAAACGGCGCGGGCTGCGGCGCTGCATCCGCCATCGTCAGGCGACCGACAGACACTTCGTACGCCGTCTTGCCGATGACCGTGCCGTCAGGCAGCTGCTTCTGGTACGCGCGGGACTGGAAGCGTCCCAGCAGCGTCACCTTGTCGCCCACCTTCAGGTGGCTGGCGAAGCGCGCGGTGCGTCCCCAGGTGATGCAGGGGATATAATCGCTCTTGCCATAAGCGCGGTTGACCGCCAGCATCAGGTCGGCGATTTCGCGGCCGAAGGGGGTCGTGCGGTAGGAGGGCAGCTTGCATAGCGCGCCAGTCAGCTGCACCTGATTCGGGTTCTCGTCGCTGTCCGGGTCAACCAGATGCTGCGCGAAGCCCGTGATGAGCAGGCGTCCCGCGCCCTCGATGACCTTGTTGTAGCTGCGGAGCTGACCGTCCAGCGCCAGCTTCGAGCCGATGGTCAACGGCGTATCATCCATCAGGCGCTCAGACACCGTGATGGGCAGCAGATCCTCCGCCCCGGACAGACGCGGCACGGACAGGGTGGCATAGTAAAACTTCTCGCCAAACACTTCATGCCCGTAGACGGGGTTGTCCGTCAAGACGCCGCTCAAATGCAGGAAATTTCCGTTCTCTTCCATAGCGATTCACCTTTCTTTTTGACGGCGGGGCTACTCCGCTTTTGCGGGATGCTGTCTGCCCTGCACGTCGATCGTTGTGTTTCCCTCCAGCAGAAGCTCGCCCACAGGAATAAGCGTGAACCCCTGCTGGTGGTAAGTCTTCAGAATGGTAGGCAAAGCGTCGAGAATGTATTTAGAATCGTTGTGGAAGAGCACGATGTCGCCCGGCGCAACGTTTGTTGTCGCGCGCCGAATCAAATCAGCAGCGCCCTTGTTCTTCCAATCCAGCGAATCTATGCTCCACTGTACCACCTCGTACCCCTCGCTGCGGGCGACACTGACGACCGTGTTGTTGTAGTCCCCATACGGCGGACGGAACAGCGTCGGCTTTTCCCCGGTAATCGCTTCCAGCTTCTCCGCCATGTCAGACAGCTCCTGCCGCATTCGGCTTTCGCTGATTTTCGTCATGTGCGGATGTTTGCTGGAGTGATTGCCGATTTCGTGCCCGCGGTCGTGAATCTCCTTCACCAGCTCCGGGTATTTGTCAACCCAGATGCCCACGAGGAAGAACGTCGCCTTGGCATTGTACTCGTCCAGCAAATCGAGGATGCGCATGGTCTGATCGCCGCCCCACGAGGCGTCGAAGGAAATCGAGATCACGCGGTCGTCGCGCTCGACGGAGTAAACCGGCAGAATCCGCTTGGCAGCGAGTACGGTCGTCGCGTCCTGATGCAGCGGCCCGGCGTAGCAGAAAGTCAGTACGCTGAGCAGCAGACACAGCGCCGCGCTGGTGTACGCCGCCTTTTTCGGATGCGCAGGTGCAGTGGAATGGGTCATGGCTTGCCCTCCATCCTTTCATAGTCTACGCGTCGGCGCGGGGAAATAGAAGCCCCGCTCGCCCGCTTCGGCAAAAGCGCTTTTGACCCGACAAAACAAGTCAGGAAGCACTTTGTCCGCATGGATGGCAAACCTTATGCAGCAGCGCTGACAAATATACAGCGTTTTGCGGCGGCGCAAGCGCAATACTACTTGTCCGCCACTTTTATCATATCATACTATTATGACAGCTGCATGAACAAACTTGAAATTATTCGCGATATTCCGAATCCGAGGGGGCTTGGACTTGAACAACAGTTATGAGCTCGTCATAATTTGCTGTTTTTCGGTAAAAAGCGCCCTGCCTGTTTTCGCCGAATCCCCTGCAGCAGCAAAGCAAGAATCAATCAGGATAAAATAACAAAGAAAGGGCTGCACCCCTTCCTCGTCGGAAAAGGCACAGCCCATCAAGCCAAAGGAAATTAGTACATGCCGCCCATGCCAGCGCCGCCAGCCGGAGCCGCGGGTTCGGGCGCGGGGATGTCCGCCACCAGCGATTCGGTGGTCAGCACCATCGCCGCAACAGACGCAGCGTTCTGCAGTGCCGAACGCGTGACCTTCGTCGGGTCAATGATGCCGCGCTCAATCATGTCGCAGTATTCGTCGTTCAGCGCGTCGTAGCCGTAGCCGGCAGCCTTCTTCGCGTTGCGCTTCTTCGTGGTCTTGATGTTCTCGACAATCACCGAGCCATCCACACCCGCGTTCGCCGCAATCTGGCGAATCGGCTCTTCCAGCGCGCGCAGGATAATCTGCACGCCGGTCTTGGCGTCGCCGCTGTACTTCGGCAGCAGGGCAGCCACGTTCTGCTGCACGCTCAGCAGCGCAATGCCGCCGCCGGGCACAATGCCTTCCTCAGCCGCCGCGCGGGTCGCCGCCAGAGCGTCCTCAATGCGCAGCTTGCGTTCCTTCATTTCCACTTCAGTCGCCGCGCCAACCTGAATGACAGCCACGCCGCCAGCCAGCTTCGCCAGACGTTCCTGCAGCTTCTCGCGGTCGTAGTCGCTGGTCGTTTCGGCAATCTGCGCCTTAATCTGACCCACGCGCGCCGCGATTTGATCCTTGTCGCCCGCGCCGTCAACGATGGTGGTGTTCTCCTTGTTCACCTTCACCTGACGCGCATGACCGAGCATATCCAGCGTCGCTTCCTTCAGCTCCATGCCGGTTTCGGAGGAGATGACGGTGCCGCCGGTCAGGATGGCGATATCCTGCAGCATTTCCTTGCGGCGGTCGCCGAAGCCCGGTGCCTTGACCGCAACGCAGGTGAACGTGCCGCGCAGCTTGTTGACAACCAGCGTGGACAGCGCCTCGCCCTCGACGTCCTCGGCGATGATGAGCAGCTTCTTGCCCATCTGCACCACCTGCTCCAGCAGGGGCAGGACTTCCTGAATGACGGAAATCTTCTTGTCGGTGATAAGGATCAGCGGATCATCCAGCACCGCTTCCATCTTTTCGGTATCGGTCACCATGTAGGCGGACGCATAGCCGCGGTCGAACTGCATCCCTTCGACGATGGTCATGCCCGTGGTCATGGTCTTGCTTTCTTCCACGGTGATAACGCCATCCGCGCCGACAGTTTCCATTGCGTCGGAAATCAGCTTGCCGATGGTTTCATCCGCAGCGGAGTTCGCGGCGACGTTGGCAATCGCCTGCTTGCCGTTGATGGGCTGGGACAGCTCCTTCAAGCCTTCCACGGCGGCATCCGTCGCGGCGGCAATGCCCTTCTTCAGCACCATGGGGTTTGCGCCGGCGGCGAGGTTGCGCAGGCCTTCGCGGATAATCGCCTGCGCGAGCAGGGTGGCGGTGGTCGTGCCGTCGCCAGCGACGTCGTTGGTCTTGGTGGAGACTTCCTTCACCAGCTGCGCGCCCATGTTTTCAAAGGGGTCTTCCAGCTCAATTTCCTTGGCGATGGTCACGCCGTCGTTGGTGATGAGCGGTGCGCCGTACTTCTTGTCCAGCACCACGTTGCGACCCTTCGGGCCGAGGGTGATTTTGACGGTATCCGCCAGCGCGTTCACGCCCTTTTCAAGGCTCCGGCGAGCCTGTTCGCCATACTGAATCTGCTTAGCCATAAAACTTACTTCCTTTCAATAAATTGCGGAGTCAGCTTATTACTCCACCACAGCCAGAATGTCGCTCTGGCGCACAATAATCAGCTCTTCGCCGTCGATTTTGACTTCCGTGCCGGCGTACTTGCTGTAAATAACCTTCTGACCTTCCGTCACCTGCATCTTGATTTCCTTGCCATCCACATTGCCGCCGGGGCCGACAGCGAGAACAACCGCCATCTGCGGCTTCTCCTTCGCGGCGCTGGTCAGAATCAGACCAGACTTGGTGGTTTCCTCGGCTTCAACATTCTTGATGACAACGCGGTCACCCAAAGGCTTCACGGTCATAGTGTCATTTCCTCCTTGCTTCTCTTCAGGCTGTTAGCACTCACTTTGTATGAGTGCTAATCAACATGGAGTATTATGTACCAAAACGCGAACGAATGCAAGCGAACAAGCGTTCTAAACGCAAAAAAATTTCTGCAGATCGGGAAAAATCAGCCGTGGGGTGGGCAAAAGTCTCCTTCTGTGGTACAATAGGACGATAAAGAGGGGGATTTTATCGAATGCGTGAGACGATTTCGGCGCTGCTGCTGGCTTGGTACGACCAGAACGCGCGGACGCTGCCTTGGCGCGGCATCCACGACCCGTACCGCACATGGGTGAGCGAGACGATGCTGCAGCAGACGCGCGTGGAGACGGTGCGCGGGTACTACGAGCGCTTTTTGGCGCGCTTCCCGGATGTGGCGGCGCTGGCGGCGGCGGATGAGGCGGACGTGCTCAAGCTCTGGGAAGGGCTGGGGTACTATTCGCGCGCGCGGAATCTGCATCAGGCGGCGCGGCAGGTGGTGCGCGACTTCGGGGGTGAAATGCCGCGCGAGGTGGCGCAATTGCGGCAATTGAAGGGCATCGGGGCATACACCGCCGGGGCGATTGCAAGCATCGCGTTTGACCAGCGCGTTCCGGCGGTGGACGGCAACGTCATCCGCGTCGCCAGCCGGGTGATGGGCATCCGCGAGAACGTGGGCATTCCGTCCGTTCGGCGCGAACTGGAGGAAAAGGTGGATTCGCTTGTGCCGGCGGCGCGTCCGGGCGATTTCAATCAGGCGCTGATGGACTTGGGGTCGGCAGTGTGCGTCCCCGGCACGCCGAACTGCGACGTTTGCCCGCTGCGGGCGCACTGCGACGCGTACGACGCGGGCGACGCGGAGGATTTGCCCGTGCTGCCGCAGAAGAATCCGCCGAAGCCGTTCGATTGGGACGTGCTGCTGATTTTTTCCGGCGAGAAAGTCCTGATGCGCCAGCGCACGGAGACGATGCTGCACGGCTTGTGGGTGTTCCCGATGCTGCCGGGGCATACGGACAATCCTGCAGATTTCGGCGCGCAGATGCACATGAATCTGCGGAATGTCCGCCCTGCGGGGGACGCGAAGCACGTTTTCACGCACCAAATCTGGCGGATGAAGCTGTATCAGATGGACGCGCCCGACGCGGATGCGCCGAAGGGGTATCGGTTTGTTACGCTGGACGAGATGAACGCGCTGACGATTCCCACGGCAATGAAGGCAGCGGGGAAAGTGGCAAGGGAGCGGCTGGAGGAAAATTCGGAATGCGGAATGCGGAATAAATAGACGTGAATCCGCAAAAATGACACGCAAAAAGCCGGGAGACGCACCATGCGGTGTACCTCCCGGTTTATTTTGTGATTCGTTTACAGCTTCTGTCCGCAGTTGGCGCAGAACTTCGCGCCGGGCTGCACCTTCTGACCGCACGCGGGGCAGACGTTCGCCGTTTCCTGCTTCTGGCCGCAGTTCGGGCAGAATTTCGCACCGGGGGTCAATTGCTCACCGCAGTTTGCGCAGAAGCTCCCCTTCTGTGCCGTCGGCTGCTGCTGAACCGGCGCGGTGGGCTGCTGCGTCGCCTGCATCGCCTGCGCGAACGCCTGACCCATCGCCACGCCTGCGCCCATGCCGACGCCTGCGCCCGCCATGCCGCCGGGGTTGTTCGCCGCCTCGCGCATCGCTTCCGCCGCCTGATACTGCGTGTAGCGGTTCATGTCGCCCAGCACGCCCATGGACGTGCGCTTATCCATCGTCTTTTCGACTTCTTCCGGCAGGGAGATATTCTCAATGACGAACGACGCCAGCGTCAAGCCGAGCTTCTCAATGCGCGGGTTGATGGTCTTGAGCGCATAATCGCCGATTTCGTCGTAGTTCGCCGCCAAATCGAGCGCGGGCAGCTTGCTTTCCGCAATCGCGTCGGACAGGCCGGACACCAGCGTGCGCTTGAGCTGCCCTTCGACGTCCTGCACCGTGTATTCGCTGCTTGTGCCGAACACCTCGCGCAGGAAAACCTCCGGGTCAGCAACGCGGAAGGAATATGCGCCGAACGCGCGCAGGCGAATCATGCCGAACTCGGCGTCGCGCATCATGACGGGGTTCGTCGTCCCCCACTTGCAGTCAAGGAACTGCTTGGTGTTCACAAAGTACACGTCGGACTTGAACGGGCTATTGAACCCGAACTTCCACGCCTTCAGCGCCGTCATCACCGGCATATTGGCGGTGGACAGCTCATAGCGGCCGGGCTGGAACACGTCCGCCAGCTTGCCTTCGTTGACGAAAATCGCCACTTGGCTCTCGCGGACGGTCAGCTGCGCGCCCATCATGATTTCCTTGCCGTTCATGTCGTACTTGTGGACGATGGTGTTGTTCGTGCTGTCCGTCCACTCAATGACATCAATCAACTGTCCGCGGACGATGTTGCCGATGCTGTCAAAAATGCCCATAATTTGCCTCCTTGCTGTCTAATCATAACTGTATGTTACGCCATCAGTCTTTATGCGCGAGCGCCGTCAGGCACGGCAGCACGCGAATCGATGCAATCCGCAGGTCAATGCCCATATACTCGTCCACATGCTCAATGCTGTCGCGGATGTGGTCGGACAGGATGCCGGTAATCGACGCGTCCTCGTCCGGGCCTTCGTGGAAGAGCATCGGGCAGCCAAGCAGCACAATGCGGTCGCCGGGCAGGACGCAGGCGAGAATGCGCAGCCCGTGCGCCTCAACGCCGAAAATGTTGCGTAGCGCCACTTCCAGCCGATCGCTGCCGTACTGCCAGCGGCCGCGCAGAAAGTCGTTGTCAGCCGGGATTTCCAGCTCCGCGACCACGCAGGGCTTTGTCGGATCCATCTTGCTGCGGATGAGCCGCAAATGGCGCAGCACATCCTCCTCCGACGTCGCCCTGCCGTCCATCAGCGCGCGGAAAAACTCATGCCGGCACTCTTTGAGCAAGTCCGCCGTGGAGAACGCATCGTTGCTCACATCGGCGTTGATGCGCCCCAGCAGTCGGCGCAGTTCCACGGCATAGCTTTCAATCACGCCGGGCTTCGTGCTGACCGCCATAATCGGCAGCATCGGATTTTTCTCCAGCAGTTGCTCAACCAGCAGGTCATCCTGCTCCTTCGGCAGCCCAATTGCCACCGCGTCCGCATGGTTGACGCGCAGGCTGCTCAGCGCTTCCTCCGCCGTGGAGACCACCCGCGGCTGCTTAAAGCCAAGTTCTTCCCACTTGACTGCGCTGAACGCTTCGACAACCGCCGGGTCATTCGTCGCCAGTAAGAGCTTGTACATCCTTCAAGCCTCCAAATTCATGTGTCGATCCGGCTCTATTATACCGCATTTTTTCGGAAAACACAATAATGCAATGATAATTTGGCGAATTATTTGCCACCAAGGGTATATTGGCGCAGAATGCGGTTCATGACGCGTCCGGGCAGAACTTTGTGCAGCGCGGGGGCAAGCATCTGTGCCGGACTGCCGATTTTCTTGCGGAACGGCAGCTTCTCGCGCGTGAGCAGTTCCGCGACGCACCGCCCCAGTTTCGCCGGGTCAGACCCGTTTTCCTCGTCGCGGCGGATGGCTTCCGTTCCTTTGCGGAAATCCGCCCAGTAAGGAGACGCGTCTGTCATCGCGGCGGAGGTCAATCGGCAGCGCGACGAGCCGCCGCGGTGGTCGCCCGGCTCTATCAGCATCACCTGAATGCCGAAGGGCGTCACCTCCTGCGCGAGGCACTCCGCGTAGCCCTCGATGGCGTGCTTGCTGGCGGTGTAGGCGCTCTGGAACGGCAGCCCCATCAGCCCGTTGATGGACGAAAACAGCACCACTTTGCCGCCGCCTTTTTCCCGCATCAGCGGCAGTACCTGCTGATTCACGCGCACCATGCCGAGGAAATTCGTCTCCATCACACGGGCATAATCCGCCAGCGCCGTCTCTTCGCACGAGCCGAAGCACAGCACCGCCGCGCAGTGAATGACCGCGTCCGGCGCGCCGATTTGCTTCGCGCGTTCCATAAAATCGCGCACGCTGTCGTCCCGCGTCACGTCCAGCGGCAGACGTGTCATGCGCCCGTCGGTTTTCCCCGTGAACGAGCGCGCGCCCACGACGACCGTCCAGCCGTTATCCGCCAGTGCTTGCGCCGTGTACGCGCCAAGCCCGCTTGACGCGCCCGTGATATAGGCGATCATGCGCGGGGCAGGTTTTCCACCACCTGCTGGGAGTGCGCCGCCGCCAGCGCCGTGAAGGTCGGGTAGTCCATGTCGCTGTGGCCATCCGCCTGATCGCTGATGGAGCGCAGTACGCCGCACTTGACCCCATTGAGCAGGCAGGCATGCGCCACCGCGCCGCCCTCCATCTCCACCGCCAGGGCGTTAAAGAGATGATGAATGCGCGCGCGGGTTGCGCCGTCGTGTATAAACTGGTCGCCCGTGGCAATAATGCCTTCATGAACGGTCAGATTCGCCTTTTTCGCCGCCGCCACAAGGCGCGCGCGGAGTTCTTCGTCGCAGGGCAGCTCGACGAGGTTCACCTTGCTGACCATGCCCACCGGGTCGCCCAGGGGGGACGTGTCCGCGTCGTGCTGCACGGCGGCGGTCGCCACCACGAGGTCGCCAATGTGCACGCCGTCCGTGCCCGCGCCCGCGACGCCCAGATTCAGCACCCAATCCGGCGAAAACGCCGTAATCATCTTCTGTGTGCAAACCGCCGCGTTCACCTTGCCCGGCCCGCACACCGCCAATACTGCGTCCTGCCCGAACAGCTTGCCGCTGACGAACGTATCCATGCCAATCGTCGTTTCCCTGCGCCCTTCGAGCTTCTTTTCGAGCGCCTCCACCTCAACCGCCATGGCGCCAATCAGACCAATCATCCTTGCAATCCCCCTGATTCATCAGAATAGTACCATTATACCCTGTTTTCGGTGCTTCGTCAATCATTTTCGCGGGAGGCGACTGCCCATGTGGATTTCCCTGTTGACGCTGCTTCTGCTGCTCGTGACCCCCATCTCCTGCCGCGCGGAAATTCGGCAGGAACATGGCACGCGCTTCCGGATTCTCCTGCGCATCTGGGGCATTCCCCTGCGCTTTGACCATTCGCAAGCGCCGATGCGCCCTAAACCCCCGTCCGCCCAGCAGCTTCAAAAAGGCAAGGTGCTGCTGCGCGCCCTGCCCAAGCTCAAGCGCC
>ULKV01027567.1_pt1 | contig 9122 bp, 5 predicted proteins | sample 1951241 | NCBI WGS metagenome assembly ULKV01 (sample SAMEA4835509, study PRJEB28245) | human gut metagenome | biome: gut microbiome; material: fecal sample | place: Denmark | collected 2008
CCCTGGGAGAGACCCCGCAGAATCTCATCGCGGGAGAGCTCGCCCTCCTCAAAATATTTCTCCATGAGTTCTTCATCAGACTCGGCGGCAGCTTCCGTCAGCTTTTCGTAGAGGCTTTGCGCTTCATCTGCGAGTGCGGCGGGAATATCGACCTCTTTTTCGCCCTTGCCGTCAAACAGCTTTGCTGTCATGTGGATAATATCGACGTATCCTTTGAACGCACCGTCCTCAATGATCGGGAGCTGGATCGGGACAACGGAAGGACCAAACTTTTCATTGATCGCAGCCATGACCTTCTCGAAATTCGCATTTTCTCGATCCATCTGATTGATGACCATCATGCGCGCCTTATGCTGCTTTTCACACATTGCCATTGCCTTTTCAGCGCCGACAACGGGGCCGGAGACTGCGCCGACGACGATCAGCGCGCTGTCCGCAAGTGCCATAGCGGCGGCCACTTCGCCATAGAAGTCGAAGAAACCGGGCGCGTCAATCACATTGATCTTCGTGTTTTTCCACTCGAACGGCGCAAGCGCCATGTTGATCGAAATGGTCCGCTTGATCTCTTCGGGATCAAAATCCGTCGTGGTGGTGCCGTTTTCAACCTTGCCCATGCGGTCAACAAGACCCGCATTGAACAGCATGGCCTCGGTCAACGAGGTCTTGCCCTCTCCGCCATGACCGAAAACGCCAATGTTGCGAATGTCTTTCGCGGTGTATTCCTTCATTCCGAAACCCCCTACATATTAGTGTGCTTTCGTATTCATAAGTCGATCCGGGAATTCCCAAAGATGTGTATTCGGGCACACGGAAAAACCCATTTTAGCCAAACACTATATTACCAGTTTCCGCAAGGATTGTAAACCATGATTTTCAAGATTTCTGGAGATATGCACGCTGTTTCTCCGACAGCGTGTCGATCGTAACTCCCATGGCTTTGAGCTTTTTCTTGGCAACGCTCTCGTCGATCTCAGAGGGCACGGGAATGAGATGCGGAGAAAGCTCAGTGCGGTGCAATGCGATGTGGCGCGCGGAAAGCGCCTGAATCGCAAAGCTCATATCCATGATTTCTACCGGATGTCCGTCGCCGGCCGCTAAGTTGACGAGCCTTCCCTCGGCGAGCAAGTACAACCAGCGGCCATTTGGCATGAGATATCCGCGGATGTTGGGTTTCATCTGCTTTTGCTCGATGGCTATTTCGGTGAGACGCTTTACATTCACCTCAACATCAAAGTGACCTGCATTACAGAGAATGGCGCCGTCCTTCATAACAGAAAATGCCGTTTCCCCGATTACGTCACAATCACCGGTAACTGTGATGAACAGATCTCCGATCTTTGCTGCTTCCAACATCGGCATGACCGAAAAGCCGTCCATGACCGCCTCGATTGCGCACACTGGATCGACTTCCGTTACGATGACCTTGCCGCCAAGACCCTTTGCTCGCATTGCGACGCCTTTTCCGCACCAGCCGTAGCCGGCGACAACAACGTATTTCCCGGCGACTATGAGGTTTGTTGTGCGATCAATCCCATCGAACACAGACTGTCCGGTACCATATCGATTATCAAACAGATGCTTGCAGTCGGCATCGTTGACAGCGATCATCGGGAAGGGCAGCTCCCCCGCCGCATCTAGTGCACGCAGACGCAGAATGCCGGTTGTCGTCTCCTCGCAGCCGCCCAAGATATGCGCGGATTTTTCCGAAAACTCTGAGCGGATCATGTGCATAATGTCGCCGCCGTCATCAATGATGATGTCCGGATCCGCCTCTACGACCCGGCGGAGACAGTCATCATACTCAGCGCCGGTGCAGCCGTGCAGGGCAAACACATGCAGCCCGCCTGCGGCAAGTGCAGCGGCCACATCGTCCTGCGTAGACAAGGGGTTGCTACCGGTAACATACATATCCGCTCCGCCTGCGGCTAATGTTCGGCAGAGACAGGCTGTCTTTGCTTCCAAATGAATCGACAGCGCGATTTTGAGCCCGGCGAATGGCAACTCTCTGCGAAACTCCTCTTCAATGTCGCGAAGAAGCGGCATATTGCGCCAAGCCCAGAGAATTTTATCCTCGCCGGACGGCGCAAGGTTAATGTCGCGAATGATGTTTTGCATTCGTTTCCTCCTGTCATTTCTGCTTCGGTTATGAGTTCTTAAGATACTGCAATGCACGCATCAGCTGTGTATCTTGCTCCACAGAAAACGACTCGATCGCAAGACTTTGAACATCTTCGGGAAGCTCAACGACGATGTCCGGCGTAATCCCGATTCCGTGAATGCAGACATCATTTGGCGTATAGTAAGCGTCCGTTGTAATCTTGATCCATCCTGCGTTGCTATTGAGCCGGAAGTATGTCTGCACGATGCCTTTCCCAAAGGTTTGCGTACCGATGATGACCGCACGCTCATGATCCTGCAGTGCGCCCGACAATAGCTCGGATGCTGAAGCAGAATTACCGTTCACCAGTACCGCGACAGGGAACGAGTATCCGGTCTCTTCGGCATAATACTTCTCGGTATCCGTCGTTTTTGATTTAATGGAGACGATAAGATCTCCCTTTTGCAAGAACATATCCGCGACGTCGAGCACTTCGGTCAGACCACCGCCCGGATTGTTGCGCAAATCAAGCACGAGAGAACGCATTCCATCCGTCAGAAGATCCTTTAACGCCTCCTCCATTTCACCGGCGACATTGCCGAGAAAAGAATCGATGCGGATATATCCGATCTGTCCATCCAGCATTTTTACATGGACATATGGGACATAAACGACACGCGGCTGTACCGTGACAGTAAATACCGCGTCGCCGTGCTGAAGTTTCAAAACGTCTGCAGCGTTCTCATCCGTCGAAAACAGGGCAAGCATATCATCCATGGGAAGGCCGGCAGTTACCGTGTCGTTGATCTCGAGGATATAGTCTCCGGCCTGCGCACCTGCTTCCGCCATAGGACTGTTGTCGTACACATGCGTGATCTGTGCTCCGGTTTCATCCGGGACAGTCACAACGATCCCGATGCCCCGGTACTCGCCGGATTGTGAAGTCAGCAGCTCGTCGTATTCTTCCTTTGTATAATACTGGGCGTACGCATCGCCGATTCCGGAGGCCATGCCACGCAACGATGCATCAACCAAGGCGGGCTCGCCGCCATCTGCATCGTAATAGTAATAATGTGTTTTGATCGTTTCCGCCATTTCCGCGAGCGGCGCATATTGACTGAGTGCTTGGTATCGCACAAGCAGTATGGCGAGCAGGCCGACCGCTATGCCAAGCAAGATCGTCAGCGCGAGAGACAGTCGACGATAACCACGTTCATCCTTCATGATTCTGCACGCCTCCAAGCACACGTTCCCGCATTTCATCAAGAGAGCAGACGTCAAGGTGCCGCTCCTTCTTGCCGTGGAGACCGGAAATGCCATCGGGAATACGCGTTCCGGTCAGCGCGTGCAGACGATCCGCGTTTACAAAATCATCTCTTGCGGGCGTTTCAAAGGCCGACAGAACATCGGTCGCAAATTTGTACGGGTTGGCGGTGGAAAGCAGCACGGTCGGCGTTGCATCGCCCGTTCTTGCCGCGTATCGCTCGTACACGGTTTGTGCGACCGCGGTATGCGGATCCATAAGATACCCGTGTACATCATGAATTCTGCGAATCGTTTTGAGCGTATCCTCTTCCGAGCACCAACCGACCGCAAACCGGCTTGACAAGGCTGCTCTGCGCGACTCTCCAATCTCATAGCGTCCGCATTCCCGAAGCTGCTGCATCCACGAAGAGACGGTCTCTGCGTCTCTGCCTGAAAGCTCGAAAAGCAAACGTTCGAGATTGCTTGAAATCAAAATGTCGATCGAGCAGCTCATGCTCTTGTAAAAAGGCCGTTTGTCATCATATATGCCGGTTTCAAAGAAATCGGCAAGCACATGGTTTCGATTGGACGCGCAAATCAGCTTGTTTACGGGAAGTCCCATCTGTGCGGCATAATAACCGGCGAGAATATCTCCAAAATTGCCGGTCGGCACGCAGAAATTGACCGGATCACCCATGGCAATTTTCCCTTGCAATGCCATGTTGCGATATGCGGTAAAATAGTATACGATCTGCGGCAACAGACGTCCGAAGTTGATGGAGTTTGCACTCGACAGCCGAAATCCTTCCTTGTCCAAAGCATCCCGCACATCTTTTGAGGCGAAAATCTTTTTCACACCGGTCTGCGCATCGTCAAAGTTTCCCCGAACGGCACAAACGTCAATGTTTTCGCCCTCCTGCGTGACCATTTGAAGCCTCTGCGCACGGGAAACGCCGCCATATGGGTAAAATACAAGCACACGCGTCCCGTCCACATCACAGAATCCCTCAAGCGCGGCCTTTCCAGTATCGCCTGAGGTAGCTACAAGAATATAAACGGTTTTGTTTTCACCGGTCAGGCGAAGAGACTCTCGCATCAGATACGGTAACAGTTGGAGTGCGATGTCCTTAAACGCCATTGTCGGACCGTGCCACAGTTCAAGCACGCTCTCTGTATCGTTAAGCGCTACAAGAGGCGCGACATCATCACTGTCAAAGGACGTGTAGGCGCTTTTGATCATCTGACGGAGTTGATCCGTATCGAATTCCGGCAGATAGAGGGAAATGACACGAAACGCTGTGTCCAGATAGTTTGAAGAGAGTTCCCGAATATCGAGTTTTGGGAACACGGCGGGCACATACAGACCGCCTGATGGGCAGATGCCCTGTACGATCGCCTGCGCCGCTGTGACGGCTTCGCCGCCGCGTGTGCTGAGATAGTTCATGTTACCTGCAATTCGTTCCTTTTGGTTCAGTATGTGGTTTTGAGCACCATATCATTCATGAACGCGGGGAGTGAATCCTTATTGCCGCTGATGCTCAGAATGATATTGATGTTATGCTTTTCCGAAAACGCCGAAAGATCCTTAAAGAAAGGCTCCAATTCATAGAGCTCATATTGAACAAAATTTTTGAAACCGTCTACATAGACATATTCCAAATCGAAGTCCTGCGCCGCTATGCCGCAGATAAAGCCATACAGCATTTTTCCGCTGTCAATGTCGTAGTCCGCGGCGTTGATGAACCGGATGCTGCTCGACAGATCAAACATGTAGCTGTTGTCGTCGTCAATAAAAACCAGACTGCCCTTTGCTTTCGTGGCCATTTCATTTGCGTGCTGCAGCAGATGTTTGGTTTTTCCTGTGCCCTTTTCCCCAAAGATGACTCCAATCAAAACTTTTGTCCTCCATTCCGATATGTTATCTTTCGGTTTATCCATTATAGCCTTTGTAACGAGCCATTGACAAGCGTATTGGAAAAAGTTTCGGTTTTTGACAAATCGGGATGCAGAGCCTGTCACAAGTATGCTATACTGCATGATATGAGTGGAAGTTTGGACTTAGCAAAATTGAATGAACAGCAGCTCCGTGCAGTTACCTGTACGGAAGGACCGCTCCTTGTCCTCGCGGGGGCAGGCAGCGGCAAGACCCGCGTGCTCACTTATAGAATTGCATACTTGATTGAGGAAAAAATGGTGCAGCCGTGGAGTATCCTTGCACTGACCTTCACGAACAAGGCGGCCGGCGAAATGCGGGAGCGTGTGGCATCGCTTGTCGGCGGTATGGCTTCCGACATGTGGGTGCTGACATTTCATGCCTGCTGTGTGCGTATTCTTCGGCGTGATATAGACAAACTCGATTATGAAAAGAGCTTTGTTATCTACGATGACAGTGATCAGCAGACACTGCTCAAGCACATTATTGCGGATCTGAATCTCAATGAAAAGGTGTTTACGCCCCGAGGACTTTCATCGCAATTCAGCGAGGCGAAAAACCATTCTGTCGATCCGCTTGCCTTTCTGCGGGAATCATATGCGCCGCAGCCGGTGATCGACGCATTTTTGCTGTACCAGAAACGTCTGCGGCAAAACAATGCTTTGGACTTTGACGACCTGCTGCTTAAAACACTGGAACTGTTTCAAAAGCATCCGGATGTGCTGGAACGGTATCAATCCCGGTTTCAGTATATTCTTGTCGACGAGTATCAGGATACAAACATGGCGCAGTACCATATCGTCAAGCTCCTTGCGGATGCGCACAGAAATCTCTGCGTCGTCGGCGACGACGATCAAAGCATTTACGGCTGGCGCGGCGCTGATATTCGAAACATTTTGGAATTTGAAAAAGATTTTCCCGGCGCGGAGATCGTTCGTTTGGAACAGAATTACCGTTCCACGGAGCAGATCTTGAATGCCGCAAATCTTATCATTGCGAACAATCACGGCAGAAAACAGAAAAAGCTGTGGACCGCGCAGAAAGGCGGCGCTCCCATTGAACTTCGCGAGAATAACGATGAACGGGATGAAGCGATGTACATCGCAAACAGGATCGTCTCGGACGTGCGTTATCAGGGACGAAGCTACAATGATTTTGCGATCCTTTACCGTACGCATGCGCAGAGCCGTGTGCTTGAGATGTATTTGAAAAGCTTTGACATCCCTTACAAAGTGTATGGTGGGCTGTCCTTCTTCCAGCGCGCAGAAGTGAAAGACATTCTCTGCTATCTTCGCCTGCTTTCGAATCCGAACGACGATATAGCCTTTTTGCGCGTTATCAATACGCCTCGACGCGGACTTGGAGATGCGGCGGTCGCAATGCTTCAAGCTTCGGCGCGACAGAACGGATGTTCCATGCTTGCAGCTGCCATGACCGCGGATGACATTCCGCCCCGATACGCTGGGAAATTGCGTCAGTTTACCGATGTCATGGTGGCGGCAAGCGGAATGCTCGGCGTATCACCGCTGTCGGAAATCGTCGATCTGCTGCTTGCCTCCATTGGCTACGATGCATATTTGCGCGAAGATAAAAAAGAGAATTATGAGACGCGCGCGCAAATCGTTCAGGAGTTTCTTGGTTATATCGCTGAGTTCGAAAGGGGACTCGCAGCAGATGAGAGCGATCCGCTTCAGTCATTTCTTGAAAATGTTGCACTCTTTACGGCAACGGATCAGATGCTTTCAGACCGCGGCGAGGTTTCGCTCATGACGCTGCACAGTGCAAAAGGATTGGAATTCCCAGTCGTATTTCTTTGCGGCATGGAAGATGGGCTCTTCCCATCTTCCCAATCACGGTTCGATCCGGAACGCATGGAAGAAGAACGGAGACTTTGCTATGTAGGCATTACGCGCGCCCGTGAAGAACTGCGTTTAAGCTACGCAAAACAGCGTATGCTCTATGGAAAGATCGAATCTACACGGCCGTCGCAGTTTCTTGAAGAACTCGCCGGCGCTCTGCCGGAACAGCCGAAACCCCAGAGGGCGCAGGCGTATCGTGAAGAACAGCGAAAGCCTTTGCTGCATACGCTGCAGAAAAACGAGGCAAGACCGCTTCGGTTTGAGAAGATGCGCAGCGAAGCAACTGTTTCCAACGCAACCGCTTCCACGCAGCCCACGCGCGCTGCTGTACCCGCTGCGCCGATTGCGGTCAGATCTGGACAGCGCGTGAACCATAAGACATTCGGTGATGGTACGGTAATGAGCGTTGGCGGAAGCGGTGCAAACCAGATCGTAGAGATCGATTTTGACAACGGACAAAAAAAGAAATTTGCTGCGGCATACGCGCCCATTCGCATTTTGGAGGATTGAACATGAATCGGCAGGAAGAACTTGTCAGACTTCTGAACCGCTACGGAACGGCCTACTATGAGTCCGACGCTCCGGAAATCTCGGATGCAGAGTATGACACATTATATGACGAACTTGTTCAACTCGAAAAAGAAAGCGGCATCGTGCTGCCGGATTCGCCGACAAGGCGTGTTGGCGGCGCTCCGCTCGCGAAGTTCCAGCCCCATACACATCTCGGACGACTCTGGAGCATGGACAAGGTGCGAACCGAGGGGGCGTTGTCCGATTGGGAGACACGTGTAAAAAAGCTGACAGCGGGTATGCCCTCTCCTACGTTTGCGCTTGAATATAAATTCGATGGGCTTACGATCAACCTGACTTACGAAAACGGAAAGCTGACAACTGGCGCAACGCGCGGGAACGGGATCATCGGAGAAACAATCACCGAACAGGTGAAGACCATCTCCACATTGCCGCAGGAGATTCCATTCAAGGGCCGCATGGAGGTTCAGGGTGAGTGTATTATGCGACTTTCCGTGCTTGAAGCTTACAACGCACACTCCGACGAACCGCTGAAAAACGCTCGAAATGCTGCGGCAGGCGCGCTGCGAAATGTTGATCCGAGAGTGACGGCCGAACGGCATCTCGACTGTTTTTGTTACAACATTGGTTACATCGAAGGAAAAACGCTGCACAATCAACAGGAGATGCTGGCGTTTCTCCAGGAAAACGGCTTTCCGGTCAGCCCTTTCATTCACTATTGCACCGACGCGGCTTCTCTTATGCGTGAGATCCGTGCCGCAGAAGAAGAACGCGGAAAACTGGATTTCTTAATCGACGGCATGGTCGTAAAGGTAACGGACTTTGCTCTGCGTGAGGCGCTCGGCGAGACGGAAAAATTCCCGCGTTGGGCCATTGCCTTCAAATTTGCCGCGGAAGAAACCACGACGATCGTCGAACGGGTGACGTGGGAGGTTGGCCGCACAGGCAAACTAACCCCGCTTGCGCATCTTGCACCTGTTGAATTGGCTGGCGCGACGATACGAAAGGCGACACTGAACAACTATGATGATATACTGCGAAAACGCGTCGGTATCGGTTCCCGCGTTTTCATTCGCCGAAGCAATGATGTAATCCCGGAGATCCTCGGGAGCGTTCCCGGCGACGAGCCGGCCGCACAGATCGAAAAACCGCGGCGCTGTCCAAGCTGCGGCGCGCATGTTGAACAGCGAGGCGCGCACTTGTTTTGTACAAACTCGCTTTCCTGCCGTCCGCAGATCGTCGGCCGCATCGTACATTATGCTTCCCGTGACGCCATGGATATTGAACAACTGAGTGGCAAGACGACAGAACAGCTTGTCGATAGCTTCGGTATCGCGACAATCCCGGAGCTCTATGAACTCACCGCAGATCGCCTTATGACGTTGGAGCGATTCGGGGAAAAGAAGGCGCAGAACCTTGTCAGCGCACTGGAAAACAGCAAAACACGCCCGCTCGG
>ULKV01008366.1_pt1 | contig 8935 bp, 6 predicted proteins | sample 1951241 | NCBI WGS metagenome assembly ULKV01 (sample SAMEA4835509, study PRJEB28245) | human gut metagenome | biome: gut microbiome; material: fecal sample | place: Denmark | collected 2008
TTATCCGTCCAACAAATTCGTTGCAGGATTTATTGGAACTCCGCAAATGAATTTTTTCCACGGCAAACTTACGGCTGACGGAGATAAAGTCAACGTATCGTTTGACAACACCGGCGTATCTTTCAACGCACCGAAATCTCTATTTGACAAAGCGGACGGGCGTTTCCTTGACGGAAGAAAGGGAATCGTGCTCGGCATAAGGGCGGAGCATATCAGTGTTGACCCCGATAAATACCCGTACATGGCAAAATGCGTGGTTTCAAACGTCGAAGAGTTGGGCACAGAGAGTCTTGTATATGCCGATTTCAACGTTTCAAACGACGAGACTTATGCAGAAAGTGACACCAGAGTTATTATTAAAGCACCGGCGGGCGCAGAATATCAGATGGGACAAATTGTAGAAGTATCTCTCGATTTGTCGCAACTCAAAGCGTTTGATGCCAAAACCGAAAATACGATTATGCCTAGAATACCCGACCATGTGGTTACGGGTGGTATAGTCAAGGATGGAGAATTGCTTATTCTCGGTACAAAACTTCGACTCCCGCCGGCAATGAACGTCGAAAACGGACAATGGCTCGTCAACATTCCCACCGAAAGCGTTTCTTTGGGCGGAGATATACCCGTGAAATCGATTGAAGAAGAAAAAGTGAACGACGAAACGTTGTTGCACGTGAAAGTTGATGACGTAACGCTGTTTGCGATAAAATCCGATGACAGAGCAAACGAAAATTCGATTAGCGTCGATCTTAAGAAACTTACGTTTATCGCGGACGATAAAACGTTCGACGCTATCCCCGACGAAAATACGCTTGACGGAAAACTTACGAGAAAGCTTGTAAAAGTTGAAAAAGAAGTCAAGGGAAAATTGAAAAAAGTCAAAGACTTCGAATATTCGTATATCATCGACGAGCATAAGTTCGATTGTCCGTATCAAGCCGCAACGAGAATAGTCAGTGGGGCGGGGTTTGATGTCTTCAACAAGGAACTGGCAATCAGTTTTTCACCATATCAGGCCAAAGTCGCAGATACCGGAATTCCCGCAAAAGTCGAAAAGGTGCTCGATTACGGCAAAGAATATTTTGCTTTGTGCAACATCGGCGGTAAAAAGGTTTATGTTTCCGTTGACAACGATTTCGACCAAACGGACGTTTTGCTTGATATAGACACACAAAACGTCATAGTCGTTGAAAAAGCGCGAGATATTTGTTTGCTTTAAGACAATGCGCGAATAATTATTGCCAATAACGCATATGAAACGTTGTGGTGACACTAATAAAACAAAAGGATTTCTCATAATTCTCCCATCTATTATCATTTGATACGAGCTCCCGTGGGGGCTCGTATCATTTCAAAGTCATCAAACTATTCTTTGTTTTTTATTGCAAATACCTACTTGATTAGACTTTGTTTTTCGGTGAAATGTGGCGTGCATAAAACAGCGTATAAGAGAAGCGCAATCTAGATTTTTGAGTTGTGGTATCTTGCCTAATTACTCCGCGTTTTTATGGCCTTTCGGCATGGCGGTTTAGCACAGAGAAAAGTCTTTGTCAACGGCATAAAAATTTTGTTTTATAATCCTTAAATACTACCACAATTTCAGCACTAATTTTAACCGATTTTTATATGTTGGCGATTAGACGTGCCGTAGTCTTTGATACAAGTGCACGCGCGTACGCGCGCGCAAGACTACGGCACGTCTTTGCATAAAAACAAACCCAATTCCGCAAAAGGCGGCACGGAGCGGAGCGAGGTTTCGCGCTAACCCGCTTGGCGAAATCCTCGCTTATCCGCCATGCCGTTGCTGGTGCCTTGCCTCGGAATCTTCGGTGGTTTTTAGTTGGAAGTTCGTAGGCGCGATTTTGTCTTTTGGCTTATTACGCCTATCTGTTCGCCTTCGTCGTAACACATAAATTTGTCTTGCAACAACAGTTTCTTTTCTTCAATGCCTATACCGCACAACACATCATTTTCGTCTATGTCAGATATTACATATACCGGCAGTTTCCGAGAGTAAACAATCTTCTCGTGAGTCTTGTCTATGTACTTCAAAATGTAAGACATTGCGTTGCCCATTTTTACAAGATTTTCATCTACACGTTCAAAGTTATTTCTACCGAAACGAGAGTTAAAGTATTCACTTTGCAATGTTAACTGCATTTTATGTGAATTGATGTTGTAATCTTTTACTTCAATCATTTCGCCGGGGATGGTGCCTTTGGGTATATAAAACAGACCGTGGAAGTGAAGTCTTTTTGTCTTTGGAGCACGCTCCCACACGCCCATATAGCGCCATTCTTTGCGTGCTTGCAAATGGCTCAATGTGTTTAATAGCTTCTTCCTAAACGACGTTTCATCGTGCTTGGAGTCATCGTATGTGAACGTCACAAAGTAGTTGAAATCATTAATGTATGCCTTGCGTATAAAGCGTGTTTTTCTCGCTATAAGGCTTTTGAGTTTGGCATCCAATTTGGAAGCAACATAAGCATCTGCATCTTGCTCTTTTGTAAAATATGGGCTCATACCTTTGCACAAAAACTTGCGCCTTGCGTTCTTGCTCATACCGTCGGATTCGGCATATAACTTTTCAAATACTTCGCTCCGTTTCACATACTTTTTCTTTGGCTTTGGGGTTTCGGTTTCAAATGGTAATTCGTCCGATTCAACCGGTGTCATATCCGAAAAATCCCATTCGTCTTTAATTTCTTGTGACATAATTTCTTGCATTTCGGGTTCGTCGCTTGATACGCTTATAGTTTGCGCTTCTTCGGGCACTTCGACGGGAGTTTCAACAACGTGCTTACGCTTGCACGGATTGCTTGTATGAGGTATTGCAATGTAGTGGCTGCCGTCGCTATAAACTTTTGCGTCTTTATAAAACATATACATCACCCCCTATCGCGATAAAGCGCGTCTATGAAATAACTATGCTGCTGTTTGAGTTCTTCCACGCTCGCTTTCTCGGTTGCGTAAGTGATATAGTCGTTCAAACCGACCTTTGCTTTTATTGCCATATCGCTGAAATAATCGGAAAAGCAGTCTGTCGAGAACCGCTCATTATAAATCTTGTAGTTCATAAGATTGTATCTCTCACGATGTTTCTTTCCGTCCATAGTGCCTTGCTCAGTCTGTACAAACACGGTTGAATATCCGTACTTGTTATATATTTTCAAATTGCGCTGATACAGCAAGTTCACAAACCATTTGAGCGTATGCATAAACAGCGTGTTGTCCCCACGCTTGTAACGGAAATCGTAATACAGTTTTATAAACCACTTGAACGCCTTTTCCGCTATCATTTCTTCAAGCGTATAGAACGGCAAAGCGACGTGAGTTTCTCCGGTAGAGATAATCGTCACAATATCGGCAAGATCCCGTGCATCTGCGCCCCAACTTTCAGGGCGTTGCTCGTCTGTGAAAACTTTTATGAACGGGAAGTTCTCAACGGTCGCCGAGTGCCTGCACATTTTGAGCCAGTTGTTGAAAAGGTCGTTCTTTTGGTTTGTTTCAAACGTGCCTTTCTTGACTTCTTTCAATTCAAGGTTGTTGCCACGCTCTTTGCTAACTTCGGTTATAAGCACAACACCGAACTCGAAACTACCATTGTTGATATTGTCCGCAATGACCTTTCGTCCAAGGCGCAAAGTATCGAAGTCGAGAATGTGTGCATTGTGACTGTTCGTCTTATCCCGCTTAACAAAAAAGTCAGAACTCCATATCGGGAAATTTCCGCCGTCCATAAGCACGCTGTCTTCTCGCACGGAATAGTTGGACACGATAAGACTGGATTCTATGACGTATATAAAGTACAACTTTACATAATTCGTCAACACGTCGAAAAGATAATACGTTTTGAGTTCGTCATTGTATGTAAGCCCGTATAGGTCATAGTCATACCCGTACAACTGCCACTTTGCATTATGGTGTTTTTCAAAGCGTTCTCGTTTCAACTTCATCCATTTCTCAATACTTGCAAGATTGTAAATGACGTGATGCTCCATACATTTGCGCACTTCCATTTCAAGTGCGATCCACGGAAAATTTGGGAAACGCATATCGTTTTTCTGCAAGAGTTCAAGTGCTTTCTGCCTAAACATAACGTCCTGCGAAAGTGCCATATCCGTAATGATTGTAGTCTTGCGTTTACCCATACTTCCGCATGTCATAGACACTATTGGAAGGACGTTTATGAAACCGCAATTTTGAGCCTCTTTATGGCGCAAAATATCTACTGCGATTTTACGCCTGATATGCTCGGAAATAAGCCACGCAAAAGGCAGTAAACTCCACCACGGAAAGTGCTTGAAAATCACTTGCAAATCAATGATGAGTTTTCTTGCAATCGTGTATATCGAAACGAAATCGAAAGATACCGAGAAATATAAAAAGTATGCAAAGAATGAAATGACGATACTCGTCAAATTCAGACTGCAAAACCATATAATCGCCCACACAATCGGTATCCATTTTTGACAGCTCAAAAATGTAATATATCCTATGAAAAATTGCATTGTCGGATGCGTTATTTTTCGTGAAATTGCCTTGTGAATTTGAAGTGGTTTAGAGTCTTTGTTATGCTTGGTGTTAGGGGTTGAATATAACTTCTTTATCACAAAGAAAAGCACAAAAACAAAAGGCAAAACTATCACAAGAATTTGTGCCGCGATACCGAGTTTTTCGCCTACGGTTTTACCGTAAAATATGAAGTTGTCAAGGTTCGCAAACAATCTCCAAAACTCAACAAATTTGACTTTGAAATCGCCAAAGTCGGATGGAAGTATAGACTCCCATTTTATAGCGTTTGAGCCGTTGAGAATGCTCGGATGTAATTCTGCATCTATACCGAATAATTTGCAGAAGTAATATTTTATCGAGTGTATTAAGTCGGTTAAACTCTCGAATATGCGAATATAGGACGTTTTGAACACAAGTGCTGCAAGTAATATGAACGCTATTGTAACAAGCACGCTTATCACTATGTATGCTATGTTTTTCTTGCTCATAATCCACCTCCTATATTGGTTGCTACATTGAGTATTCCTGCCTCGTTATCGGTCGTAATAGAAGGCAATCGGCTACCTGTAAATATCAAGTAGCCGACTGCGAATACAACCAAAATAATGAGCAGAATACATACGATTCTTTTCACTGTTTTCATTGTATCTCCTTGCGCGTTTTGTCACTATTATCGACTTGTGATTTATGCTTTGCTTTACGCTTTTCTTTAACGGACTTTATCGCCTTGAACGGAGTGCAAATAACGAGCCAAATTCCTTTGAAGATATACGGCAGTATCGGTGCAAGAAGTATTAGGCAAATGATGAGAATGATAACCGCAATGACTATCTTCCACCATTCCAACTTCTGTGCCGGAGCGGTAAAACCGTTTATGACGTCGGTAGGACTAGACACAACGGGAATGACGTGATATACGCCGTCCTTGTTGAAAGTCAGTTCTATGATGTCAAAGTCAAGGAATATGGTTTCGCTTGCAATATAAGTATCTGCCTCGTCCTCGGCAACATAATTGCCTTCGTTGTCACTTCGCCCGCATGCTTGCGAGAAATAGTCCGTGTTTGCAAATCTGAACAATACCACTCGTCTGTTGAGCGCACTCTCTTTTGCATAGAACGCTCTCAAGCTTGCAACGTCGTTCTTGTTCACGAGCAATCTTTGAGATACACCGTTATCGTCGGCAATCAAGTCATCTGCTTTCACTTCATAGATAGGCGAGATGTCCTTATAGTCACCGTTTGTTTGAGGCCACGAAAAACCATAGTCCCAGAGTTTGTCCCACCACGAGTGGTTGGAGTCATAGCTCATAAGATTGAACGTGTCGGCAAGGTCAATGGTTTTGTCGTTGTGTCCCATTTGGCGTCCTTCGTCAACGAAAGATTCAAACAAGTCCGTGCTTATCTCACGTCCGTTGCAGTCTATATATCCGTTGCCTAGTTCGTTGGAATATCCATAGATATATTCGGCAACTCTGTTGGCTGCAACGTCGCCCGCAACGTGTTTTGAAAAGAGAAAGTCAAAGACTTCATCCAAACCGACGTATGGTGAATAGAAAACCATTGGCATCATATCCGACTGACTGTTTGCCTTGCTCACTTTCGTAGAATTGAAAACTGCGCCTCCGGTTGTCTCTTCGTAATTGGTACGTTCGTTGAAACACCAGTCATATTCAATCGATGTATATCCATGAAATTGATTTGACGTTTGCTCAACCTTATAACCCGTGAAGAGCCTATATGGGATTTGCGGATTGTTTTGATCTTTCTCGGTTTTGAGTTTTGAGCCTGCAAGCATCTTTTGATAGAACGCTTCGTTTGAAGTGATGGCGGCAAGTTTGGTTTTATACTCCCACCATTCCGCGCGTATCTTTTGCAACTTTCCGTACTCTTGATAGATTCGTTCGGGGATAGAGAAATACACCGAGTTGACTTCGTTGTAATGGTCTTTGCCTTTGCTTGAAACGTTGGTTCTGAACGATGTATGATGCACTTCGAGCTTTAATGTTTCAAGGTCTTGCACAACACAATTCAACGTAGATTTTGCATTGGCGTCAGGTCCATATCCTTCCGAATATCCCGTGAAAGTGTACGTTCCGCCAACACCGTATTCGGTAGCGTTTTTATCTCCGTACGTTACGAGTTCGATGCCCGAAATATCGTATCTGCGCTCGTTGGTATTCACACGTTCCGCAAAGGTCTTATCCGCTATTTTTCTATCTACGATTTTGTATTTGTAGAACAGATTTTTATAGTCGTTTGATGACTTACTGCAGAACTGCAAATCAAACTTTTCATACCTTGTAGACGTGCCGTTTTTGTCGTAACTTACAGCCATTTGGATTTTGTTCTGTTTGCTGTTAGTTGACAAATTCAGGGCTTGTGGGTTATAAATCAGCAGATAAAGTCCGTAATTTGCTCGCATATTGGATTTGAACGAGTAGCAATACTCTATAAAACTCACAATGCGCAGCGTCCCGTTTTCGTCGTACGGATAGTCTTTCAAATCGAAAGGTTTTCCGTCTATGGTAGACGACAAAAGGTCATCCAAAACGTTCGTGGTGTCAAACGAGTTTTCACTTGACGCATACGCAATTTGCCCTATCCCTTGCATCATCAAAACGATGGTGCAAAGGGCCAAAAGTATTGCCATAACCAAACGGCTATTTTGCCTTGATTGTGCCATCCGGCTGTACCTCGAACACGAGTTGTTCTTGCAGTGTGACACCTTCCACCGCAACGTAATTATGGAAACTGATTTTAATCACCGCTTCGCCGTTGTACGAGTAAACAAGCAATGTGAAATTGTCTACTGAATTGTCCACGTCATCTTGATTGAAAGACACTTCTTTGTCTGGATAAAGTCTTTGCAAAATGCTTTGCATTGTGTAGTTACCGCTCACAACGAAATCGTTTTCGTTTTGGGTAATATCAAAGCCTTTTGTGAGATCTTCTTCCGCGCCGAAACTGTATATCTCTCCGTCCACCGTGAAGTCAAAATCATTGTCGTGTGACACATTCGGAACAATCTTTAAGGTATAACCGCTTATATCTTTATTGACTGCTCCGAAAGTGTATTTGACAACGAATTTGTTTTCCGCGTCCTGCTTCATTATGTAGTTGTCATAGTCCGAGAGCATCCGCTTTCCATCGCTTTCAACATAAAAAGTTTTGAAATCAGATGTAAAACCATTAGTGAAGAAAGCAATAGAACCGACGGCAAGCACCAAGAGCAATGCACATACGATTACGGCAATCGTCTTTCCGACATTCATTTGCTTTTTCATGCTCCACCTCTACTCAAAACGAAAGCGTGGTGTTTGAAAGAGATACGCTTTGAACACCCGATACCGTACGAATGTTGATGGTGGTACTGATACCCGTTTTCACTTCGGTGACCGTGATAGTGACATACGGAAGTTTGCCGTCCACATAACTATCAAAAGACTCAACGACTTTGCGAGAAGGATCTGCCGAAATGCCGCTGTAGGAAGAAGGCATACTGCCACCGATAACTTTCAACTTGCCGTTCTCGATTGAGAACTTGTTGACGCTCACATATCCACCCGGTTTTTGGAACGAAGTCCAAATGTATCCTGCCGATTCAAACACGTCCTGAACAACATAATCAACCGTGCCATAATCCGTGCTTTGAAAGGTGCCCGATTTGTAAAGGTCTTTCTTAACCTTGATTGAGCCATAAGCAACAGCGGAGATTTTGTATTCGGGAGTGAACGCACTTCCTACAAGGCCAAACTCATTGTCAAGTGAGAGATTGAAATTGTAGGTCTTTGAACTTTCAATTTCCACAATTTTTGCGTTGTTCCAATTGCTATCGGTGATAGTTTTTGCTCCGGTGGGCGTAACTTTGATAGAAGTGGGCGCACCGACATAAAGCACTTGACATTTTGCGGTAAATCCGCCTTCTCTCGTGGTAACCGTGACAATGATTTCATCGTCACCGAATGCTTTCTTGCAAGTTACGGTCGCGATATTGCTACCATCGCTTTTCGGAGTTACGGTAACGTAGTCCGTGACGTTTTCACTTCCGTGTTGTTTTGTAACACCCCATGCAACGCTCCAATCCACGAGTTTGTTTGTTGCCTCGACGGGAAGGACGGTTGCGGTAAGAGTTACTGATGCCGTATGACCGGAATCTGACGCAGTCGTTGCGTCTGCCGAAAATGCAAGTACGGAGGGCATTTCATATATTTGACCTTCAAACATATCCTTGCCATCACCCGATGCAATAGGCGTGTCTGTGTTGTTTTGTTTCATTTGCTGAATTACAAGCCCCAGCGCTGCGCCGACGCCTGCAAAAAGGACTATGATTGCCATAAGTGTCGCAATCCATTTGATACTGTTTTTCTTTTCTTGATTCATATTAATTCCTCCATTTTTTTGAAAGAAATACGGCTGGATTT
>ULKV01010850.1_pt1 | contig 8799 bp, 7 predicted proteins | sample 1951241 | NCBI WGS metagenome assembly ULKV01 (sample SAMEA4835509, study PRJEB28245) | human gut metagenome | biome: gut microbiome; material: fecal sample | place: Denmark | collected 2008
GAGCGGGATAAAGACCTCGAGCACAACCTCGGCCATCACGACGATGGGCGTGAGGACGGAGGTCTTGACATAGCCCCGCACATAGTGTAAGAGCTTTTTCAGCATTTAATCAGTCTCCTTCCAGAAGCAGGGCGGCGCCGGGAATTCAACGTCTCCGTCGCTGCTGAGATTTTGGATCATGTGGTCGAGCAGCCGCCGGAGCGTTTCACGATCCTGCTCCGACAGCCCGGCAAAGGTGACGGCGTCCACCTCGTCGAATGCGCGGCGCTGTTCCTGTACGAGCGCCTTTGCAGCTTCGGTGGCATACAGCCTGTTGCAGCGCTGGTTGTCTGCGTCTCGACGCTTTTCGAGAAAACCGGCCTTTTGCAGACGTTTTGTGGACAGCGCGACCGAAGCGGGCGTGATGCAGAGCATACTCGCGAGCTCCTGCTGGGTGCAGCCGGGGTGGCAAACGATCGTTTCCATCATGGGGCGCTGACCGTCGTAGAGCGCACATCCGGCACTCTTTTTACGAAACAGATTGCGGCGCAGAACATTCAATTGTATGATCCGTCCGCCAAGCGCGTGGTTATGCATAGCGTTCCTCCATTGGCCACAAAAATCAAAATAAACGTTTAACAATTAAACGCTTATCGATTTTACAGCACATGGGAAAGAATGTCAACCGGGGAATTGTGAAATTATTTGGCGCATGCTACAATAGAGACTATGAAACGAACGATCAACGGCAATACGGACGGCGTCCGCGAAATACTGCTCCGGGAGATGGAGGGACTTTATGCGCTTTCCGTCCAGCCGGATGTTTTCCTCTCGAATGAGCTGTGCGACGCTATGGCGCGCTTTACCGCGCTCATCAACCGGGAGATCCTGATCTATCTTTCCCGCAGCGGCAGCGTTGAGGATGTGCGCATCGGCGACGATCGCTCCGTAGGCATGGAGGAATTGCGTCTCGTGCGCAATATCGACCGGCTCGCGGGCGTCCGTTGTATCCATACGCATCCGCGGGGCAGCGGACTGCTTTCCGACGTGGACATTGGATCGCTTTCGTCCCTGAGATTGGATGCGATGGCGGCGATCGGGGTTTCGGAGGACGGACAGCCGACCACGATCTATGTGGGGTATCTGGGGGAGCTGGAGAACGATCGCAGACAAACCATCCTGTACGGCCCGCTGCGGCCGCATCACCTGCCCCAAAAGCAGCTCATGGAGGAGATCTACGCCGCCGACGCCCGTTTTCTTGCTCCGGCCTACGAGGTGACAAAGGCGCGACCGGAGCGGGCGATCCTTTGCGGCATCGAGTCCAACGACGGCTACGATACGCTGGAAGAGCTGGCACAGCTTGCGGAAACGGCGGGCGTGCAGGTCGTCGGCAGGGGATTGCAGCGGCGGCGCGCCGTGGATAAGACGACGTACATCGGCACGGGAAAGGCGGATGATCTTTCCCTGCTTTGCAGCGCGCTCGAAGCCGACATCGTGATTTTTGACGACGAGCTGTCCGCGCTCCAGATGCGCAATCTCGAGGACGTGCTGGGCGTTCCCATCATTGACCGCACGATGCTGATCCTGGATATTTTTGCATCGCGTGCGGAGTCCCGCGAGGGCAAGCTGCAAGTGGAGCTTGCACAGCTTAAATACCGATTGCCGCGTCTGCTCGGCATGGGGCGCGCACTGTCGAGACAGGGCGGCTCTGGCGTCGGAATGCGCGGCCCGGGCGAGAAAAAGCTGGAGATCGATCGGCGCAGGATCCGCAGACGGATCTTTGAGCTGCAGCAGGAGCTCGACGAGATTGAAAAACAGCGCGCGCTGCGGCGCGTCAAGCGCGGCAAGAATGCGGTTCCCGTCGTTGCGCTCGTCGGATATACGAACGCGGGGAAATCGACGCTGCTCAACGCACTGTCCGGCGCGAACGTTCTGGCGGAGGATCAGCTTTTTGCAACGCTGGATCCGGTCGTGCGCCGCATTACGCTTCCCAACGGGACGGAGTGCCTGCTCTCGGATACGGTCGGATTTATCAACAAACTTCCGCACGATCTCGTGCAGGCGTTTCGCTCCACGCTCGAAGAGGTCAGAGACGCGGATTTGCTGCTGCATGTGATCGACAGCAGCAGCCCATATTATGACGTGCAGATGCGCGTCGTGGAAGAGGTCGTTTCCTCGCTCGGCGCGGCGGATACGCCCTGTATCCAGGTATTCAACAAGATCGACAAGAATACGGAGAACACCCTGCGCCCCGACGCCTGCCGCATCAGCGCAATGACGGATGCCGGGGTATCGGAACTGCTCGAGGACATCGAAACACAGCTTTCGCACAGTCGTGTACGAGTAGAGCTGACCGTTCCCTATGACCGCTATGAGACCATGCAGCAGCTGCGCGCTTTCGGCACGATCCTTTCCGAATCGCACGAGGCGGACGGCACGCATGTGACCGTACTGCTCGATGAGGGACTGCTCTGGAAGGTCAAAAAGGGATTGGAGAGATAGCCGGAGCGCCGTGGCCTGCGGCATGGAACAAAACGAAAAGAACGGCGGGATCGCGATATGAGCAAGTCCCGCCTTTTTTGTACCGCGCCGCGCTGCATGGCCGCGTCCGAAAGGGAAAGTTCTTTTCGCATCGAAACAAGTCCGCATAAGTCGGGATACATATACATAGACTATAAGCATGAAGAAGTTTGACTGGAAATCGATCCATTGGAAAACGCTTCTTGTGAGCGAAGCCGTCGCTTTGGGCGTAGGCGGCCTGTCCGCGCTGTTGACCTCCGGCAGTATGGAACGGTATCAGGCGATCAAGCGGCCGCCGCTGTCGCCGCCCGGCACGGTCTTTCCAATCGTATGGACGGTGTTATTTTTGCTCATGGGCATTTCCGCATATCGGATCTGGCGTGCTGGGGAATCGAAAAAGAGGAAGACGGCGCTCACGCTGTATGTTTTACAGCTCGCCGTCAACTTTGTTTGGCCCATTTTGTTTTTCTGCCTCGGCGCGTTCGGATTGGCCTTTGTCTGGCTGCTTTTGCTTTGGGGACTTGTGGTCGCGATGTGCTTTGTATTCTATGACGTTGACCCGCTCGCAGCCTTTCTGCAGGCGCCCTATGTGCTGTGGCTCACGTTTGCAGCCTATCTGAATTTCGGGATCTTGCTGCTGAACGCATAGATTTAGGAGAGAACGGCAGCTTCGCGCTGCTGTAGCCGGCGGACGAGCAAACGTCTTGAAGACGAGGGGTTCGAGACGCGCACCGCATCAAAGAGCGATGGGTCAGTAAGGCTTTCAATCTTCAGCGTAAAGCTGCTCCCCGGCACACAGGTGACGAGGATCCCATCGCCGTCAAGGACCGCGCTGCACCCCTCTCCGCCGCCGGAAACGACGAGCCGATAGGAAGCGGAAAGATCGCCCGCGGGCTCTGCCGGGTATGTGTAGAGAGAGAAACGCTCGCTTCCGGATGGATCCACCCAGTAGTCATAGACGAAATCATCCGCTGCGTTTTTCAATTTGATAAATCGGATACCATGGGAAGGCGCTTCCGCGTAAGCTTCCAGCTCCGTCAGTCCTGCATCGCCGCCCTCGGTCTTCAGCAGCCGCAGGGTAAAGCCGGAAATATTGCTCTTTGTCGGAAACCGTACCACGGTCGCATCACCGCCCGGTGCGAGCGGGCCGGTCGTTATCACGCTGCCGTCGCTGAATGCGATCTCCGCATCCAGTACGTTGGAGAAAGGGTTCGGATTGTCATAGAGCCACAGCTCGGAAAGCGGAGCCGGAGTATCCAGCGTGACCGCAACGGCTTTATTCTCGTCATCCGGAGACCAGACATGGCCGGAAAACGTAACATTGCTGACGCCGACGTCTTCGATGTCGATGCGCTTAAAATCGTTTAGCAGGGATGCATCGCCGGAAGAGGCGGACAAAGCCGCCCGATACAGGAGCGAACTCGTTTCGCGCAGCCAGAAAACGCGGTCGCCGTTCAGAATGCGGTCGGCGCGTGCCGCGGCATTCTGCGATGCATGCGCCGCAAGCATTTGATAGGTGCTTGTAGAGTACATGAGACGGCCGAGCGCCTGCTTTTCGACGGGGAAACGAATACGTTCCGCCCAAAGATAGCTGGGGTTTTCCCATAAGTAGGAAAAATCGCTGGCGTTTTTTGTGGAGCGAATGTTGTCCTTGTAAAAGTCCGGACTTGCGAACCAGGCGCTTCTGTATCCAAAGCCCTTGAATACCGTGGGCGTATAGGAAGCGTCGCCGCGGAGCATCTCGCCCATGATTTCCTCAAAGAACAGCGATACGGCGCGGTGGTCCCGGTGACCGTCGCAGTCGATACAGAAGATTGTATCTGGTCTGTATTCTTCAATGACCGAACGAAGATCCGCTTTCAGATTGCTGCGCGTGTAGGGCGTTCCGTTATGATAAGCCGGGTGGGACGGCGTGCCGTATGTGGCCTGAAACCCGCCGTGTGACGTCATCTGTTCATCGCTGTCCGCATGGTAGATGTGGGAGCGTTTCGGCCGCCACTGATCGCCGTAACCAAGGAAGATCACGTTTTCTTCCGGGATACCGACGATCGAAAGCGCCGCGATAGCTTCACGGATACGAACCTGTCCGCTGTCGCCGCCGCGGCTGTCGCCGTTTGTTACAAAGACGACGCGGACTGTGCTTCCGGCGCGGACATATGCCTCAAATACGCCGCCAAGCAGACAGACCTCATCGTCCTCGTGCGGCACGATCACCAAAACGTCATGGTTTGCATAGACGGCGTCTCGCGGAACGTCGGGGAAATCGTAAGAGAGTGCATCAAGCGCCGCTTCGTCCAGTACGGCGGTCTGTGTTTCCGGCAAGGCGGAGCTGCCCGCATCCGGCGCCATTCCGACTGCACCGGAACAGAGCACTGCAAGAAACAGCGCCGAGGTGCGGCGCATCAGCGAGGAAACGACAAAATACAATCTGCTCATGTCCTTATTATACTAACGGTACGCGTTGCTTGCAATGGAGTAAAAGTGTGCTATACTGAAACAGAGCGTGAATGATTTTTTTGGAATCGGAGGCAATACGCGTTAACATGAACCCAAATGATTGTAAGTTTCATGGCAGAAGAACGCTTGCCATTGGCCTTGCCGCAGCGCTTGTGCTGACAATGGCGGCCTGCACCGTAAGGACGCAGCCGGAAGAGCCGTCTACTGCCGTCACGGCGCCTTCACAGACGCCGGAAGATACCGTGGCGCCCGCGAACGCACCGTTGGTCAGAGCGCAGAGGATCCTTTCTCCGGAAGAAACGTTTTCCGTGCGCGACAGAGCGACGGGAGAGTTCGTGGACTGCACCTTTGAGGTCAGAGCGCTGGACGAGTGGGACTCCAATCTGTACCTGACCGCAGCAGGGCAAGAGATTGCGGTCGTGGAGATCTTCAGTTATCTGGAAGAGGCAAAATTGCTGGAGTTCTCGGACGGCAGCGAGCTTGTTATGTTTGTGTTGGATGAGATGTCGGACGACTTCTATACATGTTTCTGTTCCGTAGAGAACGGCAAGCCCGTCCTTGCGAACGAAGTGTACGGTTCCGTGACGGAGATCGATCTGGACGGGACTGCGCAGCTGAGCCTTGTGGTGGATGTACTCGGCACATGGGGCGCGGTTCGGTCGTACGATCTGTCCTCGGACGGGACGATGACGCCGAAGCCCGACAGCCTGTATGAGTTGACCCCGTATATGCCGGTTGAGGTAGGACAGGCATTCCGGGCGAGGTTTCGGGACGGCGGCGACTGGGTGGAAGGGACGCTGGAACCCGGAACGCAGCTGTATCCGACTGCAACGGATCAGGAGAGCTTTTGCCTGTTCCGAACCGTGGACGGCCGGGAAGGCAAGATCGAGTTCACCATGGTCGATTATATGATGTATGTGGACGGCGTTTCCGTGGACGAGCTGTTCGTTTCTCTTCCGTATGCCGGGTAAGGGCGCGGGGCGCACGCTTTGACAGGATGCAGGGCGGAGCTGGATTGGCGGACGGGCGGACGCGGGATGCCGAGCGTGCAAACACTGCGGAAGAATGAAAAGCGGCTGTATCGCATAAGCGCGGTGCAGCCGTTTTTGCACGGTTACGCTTGGACGGAACGCTGTTTCCGCCGGCCTTTGCGCCTGCGCTTCGAGCGCGCGGCTTTGCTGCGGCTGCGCAGAAGAAGCACGATCAGCAGTACCAGCAGCACAAGCGATGCTGCGACAAGGCCGAGCAGGGTCCATGCGGACAGGTGCTGAGGCGCAGCGAGCGAAGCGACGGGCTGCGGCGTTTCGGAGGGGACGGGCGTCGCAGCATCCGCAGGATCGTAGGCCTCGACGCTGCGGCTCGCTGTCAGCTCTCCGGTATACAGCAGCTTTCCGCGGTAGTGAAAGGTCACGGTGCCAAGCACATCGCCCGCCTGCACCGGTGCGGTCACCGATTCCGATGCAAAATCGGTATCAACAGTCAACTGCGCAGGGTCGGAGCGGATCGCTTCGACGGTGTCTGCGCGCAGCAGGCATTGCGCGTCCGGATCAAACCGCACCGAAAGGGTCAGCTTTCCACCTTCGGGATCGGTCAGCCGGGAATTTTCGACCGATATCTGCTGTTCGTAGAGATCAAGGCCGAGCGTTTCCGGCGTCACCGGCGTATACAGCGTCTCGTAGATGTTCTCGAACAGCATCTTCGCATCCGAAAAACAGCGTCGGATGCGCGTACTGCGGTCGCCGCCCTCGGTCACGCCAAGCAGCACGGCAATGAGCGTAACGCCGTCTTTTTCTGCGGCGGCCACAAGGCACTTGCCGCCCTTCGCCGTGGAACCGGTCTTGATGCCGACGGTGTATTCATAGAAAAACTTGGAATCCTTCGGATCGGAGACGAGACGGTTTGTATTGACAAGGTGCAGTTCGTTCTTGCGGGCCTCGTTTGCGGGGACGGTGTATTCCGCCGTTTTGACGATCTCACGAAAGGTTTCGTTCTGCATGGCGTAGGCCGCAAGCCGCGCCATATCGCGCGCAGTGGAGTAATGCTGGCCTTTGTAGACGCCGCTTGCGTTGACAAAGTGCGTCTCCGTCATGCCGAGCTCCGCGGCTTTTGCGTTCATCAGCTCCGCAAACTGCTCCACATCGCCCGCAACGTGGTAGGCGAGGGCAATCGCCGCGTCATTGCCGGACGGCAGCATGAGCCCGTACAGCATGTCGCGCAGAGGAAGTGCTTCCCCGTTTTTCAGTCCCATGAGTGTGTTGGTCGATTTGAGGCGGGTCGCGACCGTCGGAACGGTGACGATCTCGTCAAGGGATTCTGCATGCTCGATTGCAAGAATGCAGGTCATGATCTTCGTCGTACTTGCGGGCGCGACCTGCTTGTCGGGATTTTTTGCGTAGATCAGCGTCTCGGGATCGGAAGCGTCGATGACGACAAATGTCGGCGCGAGAACGCTGCGGTCCATATCGCTTTCGTCCGCGCGGGCAAATCTGCTGCCCGGTAATAGAAGCAGCGCTGCGAGAAAGATCGCAGGCAGAGTTCGCCGGTTCATGAAAGCCCCTCCAGTTTTCTTGAGTATCTCTCAGTAGAATTTTAACAGACGCGGCATGGAATGTAAATGTGCTTTCACAATTCGTTCGACTTCGGTTAACAACTTCCTAATATCTTCCTGATACACTAAAACCCGACAAGGAGGGGGGAGAACCGCATGGCCACGATCCTGATCGTTGAGAGCGAGAATACCGTTTCCGAACGTTTATGTCATCATTTGACGCTTGCTGGGTATGAATGCACCGCGGCGTTTTGCGGAGAACAGGCGATGCGTCTGCTGAAAGAGCAGCGTTTTGATCTGATGCTGTTGGACATGACGCCGCCCAGAACCGATGGGTTTTCCGTCATCGAGCGTGCAGGGAAGCAGTTGCCCGTCATCTGCCTTACGGCGCGCGACGGACTGCATGACCGGGTACGCGGTCTGGACATGGGCGCGGACGACTGCATCATCAAGCCGTTTGCAATGGAGGAGCTGCTTGCCCGGGTGCAGGCGGTGCTGCGCCGTACAAAGAAGTCCGACGAACGTTATCGTCTCGACGAGACGGAAATTGATTTTGCAGGGTACGACGTGACCGTATCGGGAGAAAGAGTCGAGCTGACGCCGCAGGAATTTGCGCTGCTTGAAGCGCTCGTGCTCAATCGCAATATTGCCCTTTCGCGGGAACGGCTGCTTGCCATGGCATGGGGATTGGATTTTCTCGGAGATTCTCGGACGGTGGACGTTCACATACAAAAGCTGCGAAAGAAGCTCCATTTTGAAAACCGCATCAAAACGATCTATAAGGTCGGGTACCGTCTGGAGGATCCCCCAAAACGATAAATGTTCGGATCGGCCGCCCGTGAAACGAAAGCGCATCTCGGGTATATGCGTCTATCGCCGCGTTCAAGCTGTGCGTCTGCGGAACACCGTCTGCTTTGCATTTTGCTTTGAACGCTTCGCCTGTCGCCTTTGGAACGTTTGCGACGATGCGGTCGTAGGTCTTCGAGTTATACCGCGTCTTAACAGCGGTGCTTGTTCTTCCCATTGACAACACCTCCGACGATCGGCTATACTGCCAGTGAGACAAGACCGATACGATCAGCCGACTAAGTGATTACCCTTTCGGGCAACCGTCCTGTTGATGGCAGGGCGGTTATTTTTTACGAAAACGGATTGTGGTGGACGAGGCGTTCCTGAGCAAAGCACGAAGGAGCATTGTGACCGGTACTTCCGGAAGGGTACGGAAATCAGAGCCCCATGGCCGCGACGGCGCTCCGCTTGGAGCCACTGTCGCCGCAAGGAGGAATCCTGATCGA
>ULKV01002494.1_pt1 | contig 8771 bp, 6 predicted proteins | sample 1951241 | NCBI WGS metagenome assembly ULKV01 (sample SAMEA4835509, study PRJEB28245) | human gut metagenome | biome: gut microbiome; material: fecal sample | place: Denmark | collected 2008
CGGGCAGCGCAAACAGGGCGTACAGCCCCGGCAGGCCCTGCGGGTATGCCTGATGGGCCAGGCTGCGGGTGGTATCCCACACGGCAAAACGGTGCTGGTAAAATACACTTTTGAAGTAGATACCCCAATGGCTGAATTCATCCCAGGTCTGGAATTCCGGCTGCCGGATGGCGAACACCGCCATCAGCACCCCAGCAGCGCTGCAAAAGGCCAGCACACCCGGGGAGAGCAGCTGGGGCAAAATTTCGTGACGGCGGCGCTGCGCCAGGGTGAGCACAGCCCCCACAAGCAGCAGCTGGGCCCCCAGCCAAAGCTGGTTGCAGCTGCCAGCCAGCTGCAGCACTACCATGCAAAAGCACAGCCCGCACAGCGGGGCAAACCCGGCGGGCAGCCGCAGCTTGCAGCAAAGCCAGAACCCCCAGAACAGCAGGCAGGCAAGACCAATGATTTGCGCCAGAATGCTCATAGATGCACCTCAGTTTATTTTTACGGCCAGCACGGCAAAGCGGCTGTTGGTTGTGACGGTGGCAACGCCGCAGGTGGAAAGGGTCAGCAGCTGGTCCCCATATTGGGGCACAACGCCGGTATCGTAAAGCGAAAGTTCCAGAATGGCATCCACGCGCTGCTGCCATTCTTCCTGCGTGGAAGCATCAAAAAAGGAATAGTAGGGCAGCGCATCCGCGCCAAGCTCAGTGCGCAGCACAGCGGCAACCTGCCAGGTGCCTTCTTCGTACAGCGTATCAAACTGAAAGGTAGGGTGGGCGGTGTAAAACGCTTTGTCCGCATAGTTCAGCAGCTGGCTGAACATGCTGCCGCTGGCAGTGTTGTGGCCGTAAATCAGGGCATTGGCCGTTCCGGCGGCGTTTGGCGTGGCAAGGCGGCAGCGCTCATCCAAAAACAGCGTTCCGGCGGTGGAATACAGTCGGTCAAACCCGCGGCGCAGGTAATAACTGTTGTCTGCCTGAACCACAGGGTAGTTAATGTTGGTGCCGTTGATGCACAGCCAGCCTGCAAGGTCGGGATTCTGGGCGTAAAGCTCCTGATACTGAGGCAGAATATCCGCCGCCTGGGCGGCATCCGGGCTTGGATGCGGCGCGGGGGAAGAGTGGATATCACTGTCCGCACTTTCGGCGGCGGCCAGCACATCCACCGTTGCGGCCCGCGGGGTAATGGCAATCGGGGTGGGGGAGGGCTGCTCCGTTGACTCCGCGGTGGTGACCGGGGCTTCCGGCTGGCCGCCGCGGAATACAGTATCCCGCAGGATCAGCCCGGCAGCCAGGCAAAGTACCGCAGCGCCGCAAAGGCGCAGCGCCCAGGCCCGGTGCTTTTGGCGCCGCCGCAGCGCCGTGCGTGCAGCAAACGGATACAAGCGGCTGTCCCCCCGCAGGTGAGGAAAACGGCGTGGCATAGAAAAACACCCCCTTGCATAAAATAAGGTAAAAAAAAGGGAAGCCGCGCGGCCTCCCTTTTGGAATGGACGAATAAAATCAGATACGCTTGAGCATAACCAGGCCCGCGGAACAAACCAGAATCAACCCCAGCACAGCAGCCAGGTAAGGCACCGGAAAATCCCCGGTAGCGGGGGTATCCACCTCTTCGGCCTCGCTTTCCGCAGGAGCTTCGGTTGCTCCCGTAGTGGGGGCTGCGGTCTGTGCATTGTTCACGGTATCAGCGTCAGCCACGGTGCTGTTTACGGTAATAGGTTCGCTGCGAATATTGCGGGATGAGGATGCCGTGGGTGCGGCAGTTGCGATCGAATCAGCGGAGACGGCCGCATGGCTGCCGCAGGCAACACAGAACAACAGCAGCGCAGCAACGATCACCGCACACAAAAAACGCTTCAACGGCGCAAAACCTCCCTTTTGCATAAAATAATATATCCAATGGGCACAAAAACCATACATACATGCAAAACCGCCGGCAACAGTATCCCTGCGCCAGCATGCTATATAACATCTACATGTTACCACGTTTTACGCCAATGGTCAATATGAAGCGGTCAAAAAGCAGATGGCTCAAACAAAACAAAGCAAAAAACAGCGCAGAAATGCTGAAAATGTGTGTCGGAAGCAGTAATTTGCACCGTCGAACCCCCAGAACCCGCCATTTGAAAAACAGCGGCGCAGTGTGGCTTTCCTGAAAGGAAAAACAGAGCCGCAACGCTAAAATCTACTTGACAGCGACAGGAAAAAACGATAAAATATTAAAACTAGTGCGGCTCCCACCGGGCCGCACGACTTTTTAATTGCTAAGGAGACATTGACAATGGCCAAAGAAGTTGTTGTTACCCATGAGGGTTATAAAAAGCTGGAAGAAGAACTGGACACCCTGAAAACTGTCAAGCGTTCCGAGATTGCTGAAAAGATCAAGGTTGCCCGTGGTTACGGTGACCTTTCTGAGAACGCGGAATACGATGCCGCCAAGGAAGAGCAGGCTGTGGTTGAAGCCCGCATTGCTGACCTGGAAGCTACCCTGAAGATTGCCCGCATCATGGACGACAGTGACCTGAGCCTGGATACCGTTTCTATCGGTATGCATGTGCGCATCCTGGCAGAGGGCGATGAGCCGGACGAAGCTGAAGAGTATGATATCACCGGTTCTACCGAAGCCGACATCGACCAGGGCCGTATCAGCGATGAAAGTCCGGTCGGCGCTGCCCTCATCGGCCACAAGACTGGCGATAAGGTTGACGTTACCCTGCCCAACGGCAATATTTTGGAATACACCATTTTGGGTGTCAGCCGCAGCCGCTGATCACCCCCGGATATAAAAACAGGAAAGGAACCTGCGCCATGGAACAGAACAAGCAGTCCGCCCCCCAGAACGCCGCATCGGAAGCGGCAGTACGGCGTCAGAAGCTGGCCGACCTCAAGGCCGCCGGCCACGACCCGTTTACCATCACCAAATGCAAGCAGGATGCTTTCTCTGCTGATTTGAAAGAAGAATATAAAGATTTGCCCGCTGAGGAAGATACCGGCCGTATGGTCAGCCTGGCTGGCCGTATGATGTCCAAGCGCGTTATGGGCAAGGCCAGCTTTGCCCACCTGCGCGATGCGAAAGGTGATATCCAAATCTTCGTCAAGCGTGATCTGCTGGGCGATGAAGCATACGCCGCATTCAAAAAGATGGATGTGGGCGATATCATTGCCTGCACCGGCGAAGTGTTCCGCACCAAAATGGGCGAACTGAGCGTGCGCGTGCATGAGCTGACCTTGGTTTCCAAGAGTCTGCTGCCTCTGCCCGAAAAGTTCCATGGCCTGACTGACCGTGAAGCCCGCTACCGCCAGCGCTATGTTGACCTGATCGTCAACCCCGAAGTCAAGGATACTTTTGTCAAGCGCAGCCAGATCCTGAAAGAGATCCGCGCTTACCTGGACGAAAAGGGCTTTTTGGAGGTCGATACCCCCATCCTGACCCCGTTTGAAATCGGCGCTTCTGCCCGTCCTTTCTATACCCATCACAATACGCTGGATATGGATATGGTGCTGCGCATCGAGACAGAGCTTTACCTCAAGCGCCTGATCGTGGGTGGCATGGACCGTGTATATGAGGTTGGCCGTATCTTCCGCAACGAGGGTATGGACCCCAAGCATAACCCCGAATTCACCACCATTGAGCTGTATCAGGCATTCACTGATTTCCACGGCATGATGGATCTGGTGGAAGAGCTCTACAAACGCCTGGCTCTCAAGGTCTGCGGCAGCATGGAGATCACCTACCAGGGCAAGCAGATCGACTTGGGCCACTGGGAGCGCCTGACCATGGTGGAGGCCGTCAAGAAGTATTCCGGTGTTGATTTCAATGACTGGAAAACCGATGAGGATGCCATCGCCGCTGCTAAGGAGCACCATGTGGAGCTGCCCGAAGTTCCGACCAAGGGTGCGATCCTGGCAGAGTTCTTTGATGCATTTGTTGAAGATAAGCTCATCCAGCCTACTTTTATCTATGATTATCCTGTCGAAATCAGCCCGCTGGCCAAGCGCAAGCCCGATGACCCGGCGTTTACTGAGCGGTTTGAGTATTTCATTGACTGCACCGAGTATGGCAACGCATTCAGCGAGTTGAATGACCCCATCGACCAGAAAGCACGTTTTGAGCGCCAGGTTGCTGAGCGCAAGGCCATCGAGCCCAACTGCAAAGCCCAGGTTGATTACGACTATGTTACCGCTTTGGAATACGGCCTGCCCCCCACGGGCGGCCTCGGCTTCGGCGTTGACCGTCTCGTCATGCTCCTGACCGACAGCGCCTCCATCCGCGATGTTCTGCTGTTCCCCACGATGAAGCCGATTGAGCAGTAAAATGCAAAAATTAGCTTATGTCCGTTAAAAATAACGATATGTGATGCTGGAACAATGTGGATTTACCACCAACTTACCACCAAATTTGATAATTTGCATCAGTAAAACGGAAAGCAGCCTACAATAAACACAAGCACCCCTGCCAATGAAATGTGCGACGACACGACGACACATAGATTGGCAGGGGTGTTTTTCGTGTTTGGAGGATATTAAGAGCATTTCGGAAAAAATACTGATATTGCCTTGTTGCCCACCGAATCAAGTCGTGGTATAGTAATAATTGGAGTAGTTTAACCTTAAAGGTCGTTGCGGCATACAACTTCCGATAATATTGATTATCTGGAAGTTTTCGGGATTCTACAATGCAGGAGGTTGTCTGTATGGCGGTGCTTTCAAAGAGTCAAATGTCCGAAGAAGATATTAAGTTCCATTACATAACACCCGCAATTACAGCAAAATGGGATAAGCAACATATCACGCTGGAAACAAAAATTACGGATGGCCGTATCAACCTCAAGGGTAACATTGTGGCCCGTGAAAAGCCGAAACGTGCAGACTATGTGCTTTACCTGAGCGCGAATAATCCGATTGCCATTGTTGAAGCAAAAGACAACAATCATACGGTTTCCCATGGATTGCAGCAGGCCATGACCTATGCGCAGATGTTGGATGTTCCGTTTGCCTTTAGCTCAAATGGGGATGGCTTTGCAGAACATGACTTCTTGACGGGCAAAGAACGCACCTTTGGCCTTGACGAATTCCCAACAGAAAAAGAGCTGGTTGAGCGGTACAAAGCAGGTGCAAACGATGGAGCTGGTTTGACGGATGTGCAGGAGAAATTAATTGCACAGCCATATTACAGCAGCCAAAACACTTACCCACCGCGCTATTACCAGCGCATTGCCATCAACCGCACGTTGGACGCGATTGCAAGAGGGCAGAATCGGCTTTTGTTGGTAATGGCAACTGGTACAGGTAAAACTTATACGGCGTTTCAAATTGTGTATCGTCTGCTCAAAAGTGGCTTAAAGAAAAAGATTCTTTATCTTGCAGACCGTAACAATCTTGTTGACCAGTCTATCCAGCAGGACTTTGCGCCGTTGGAAAAGGTCATTCACAAGGTGAATTTTTCTAAGGACGATCCTCGCACGATTACTTCTTATGAGGTTTATTTTTCTCTCTATCAGCAGCTTGCAGGAAAGAATGAAGAACAGGATGAGAACGCCGAGAATGCACTCGATAAGCTGTCACAGCTCTTTAGCCCGGATTTCTTTGACCTGATTATTGTCGATGAGTGTCACCGAGGCTCTGCGAAGAAAGAAAGTAATTGGCGCAAAATTCTGGAATACTTTTCTTCTGCCACGCAAATCGGCATGACTGCTACGCCAAAAGAAACCAAATATGTTTCTAACATCGATTATTTTGGCGAACCAATCTATACTTACAGCCTGAAAGAAGGAATTGAGGATGGTTTCCTTGCACCTTTCAAGGTAATCAATGTCATGACGGACATCGGCGAGGGATGGCGTCCACGCAAGGGCCAGCGCGATATTTACGGAAACGAAATCGAAGATCGCATTTATACAAATAGCGATTACGACTACAACATTATTATAGAGGATCGTATCAATCAAGTTGCTGCCGAAATCACGCGATACTTGAAAAGCACTGACCGCATGGCTAAGACCATCGTATTTTGCCCAACCGAAGAAGCGGCAGAGCGTATGCGGATGGCGTTGGCAAACCAAAATGCCGACATGATGAAGCAGAATCCCGATTATGTTGTTCGCATTACAGGCAGTGATACTTATGGAAAGAGCAAGCTAGATTATTTTATCTCTGTTCGAGAAAAATACCCGGTCATTGCAACTACTTCCAAGCTGCTCTCCACGGGTTCGGATTGCAAGATGACAAAGCTGATTGTCTTGGATGAAATGATTGGCTCTATGACAGAGTTTAAGCAGATCATTGGCCGTGGAACCCGTCTGCGCGAAAAAGAAGGCAAGACCCATTTTGTTGTGATGGACTTCCGAAATGTGAGCCGCCTTTTTGCCGACCCGGATTGGGACGGCCCGATTGAAATGAACGAAGACTTCGATCCCGAAAAAGAGAACGATAGGCCAGTACCGAAAAAGAGCGCAGGAACATCTGACCCTCCCACGCCGCCAGACCCCAAGAAACCCAAACCAATCGTTGATAAAGACGGCTGTCGGGTGGAGATCATCTACAAAACTGTTTCCATTTATGATGCAGGTGGAAAACTGCTCCGGCAGGAAAGCATTATTGACTACACGAAAGAAAATATCCGTGGCTCGTACGCTTCACTGGACAATTTTATCCGTCAATGGTCTGCTGAAGAAAAGAAAGAAAAAATCCGGGAGCTTCTTTTGGAGCATGGTATTGACCTTGAAGCACTAAAGGCCGACCAGAACATGACGGATGTGGATGACTTTGACTTTATCTGCCATGTTGCGTTTGATAAAAAGCCTTTGACGCGCAGAGAACGAGCAGAAAATGTCAAGAAACGCGACTTTCTAAGCAAATACAGCGGTGCGGCAAGAGATGTTCTGGAAGCACTTCTGGACAAGTATATGAATACTGGCATTTATGAGATTGAGAAAACGGAAATTCTGCGGCTTGACCCGTTCCTGAAAATGGGCAAGCCTCAAAAGATTGCCTCTTACTTTGGCGGGAAAGACGGGTATCTGAAAGCTGTTAAGGAACTGGAACAGGCAATCTATGAAGGAGAAATTGCATAACAATGGGAAATTTATCGAATTTTGTGAAGCGTGTCCGCGATATTATGCGGAACGATGCAGGTATCAACGGTGATGCGCAGCGCATTGAGCAAATTGCATGGATGCTCTTTTTGAAAGTGTACGATGCCAAAGAGGATGACTGGGAGTGGAACGAAAAAGATTATCAGTCGATTATTCCTGAACCCTGCCGCTGGCGTAGCTGGGCGCACGATGAAAATGGTAAGGGCATAACGGGCGACACACTGTTGGAATTTGTCAACAATACGCTGTTCCCTACTTTGAAAAAGTTACCTGTGGACGCTTCTACACCCATCAAAAAAGCAATCGTGCAGACTACCTTTGCAGATGCCAACAACTATATGAAAGATGGTGTTTTGCTCCGACAAGTTATCAATGTGATCGATGAGCTTGACCTGAGTGATTATGCAGAAAGTCATGCGTTTGGGGAAATTTACGAAACTATTCTAAAAGAGCTGCAAAGTGCTGGCTCTGCAGGTGAATTTTATACGCCGCGCGCCGTGACTGATTTTATGGCGCAGATGATCGACCCACAAATCGGTGAGAAGATGGCCGATTTTGCCTGCGGCACAGGCGGTTTTATCACCAGCTGGCTGAAAGCTCTGCATAAAAAGGTCAAGACAATAGAGGATGAAGCCCTGTATGCAAACTCCATATACGGCATTGAAAAGAAGCAGTTTCCGTATATGCTTTGCATCACCAATATGCTGCTGCATGACTTGGATGTGCCGCAAGTGTTCCATGATAATACATTGCTTCGGGATGTTCTGGATTATACTGAGGACGATCAGGTAGACGTTATCTTGATGAACCCTCCCTATGGTGGTTCTGAGAAAAATGATGTTAAAAATCATTTTCCTGCTGACCTTGCCAGCAGCGAAACCGCCGACCTATTTATGTCCGTTATCATGTACCGATTGAAAGAAAATGGCCGTGCAGCTGTCATTCTGCCGGATGGTTTTCTGTTCGGCACAGACAATGCCAAAGTAGCAATCAAAACGAAGCTGTTCTCTGGGTTCAATGTCCATACCATCATCCGTATGCCGGGTAGTGTGTTCTCCCCATATACGTCGATTACGACCAACATTTTGTTCTTTGACCATACTGGCCCGACAGAGGAAACCTGGTTTTATCGTCTGGATATGCCGGAAGGCTACAAGCATTTCAGCAAGACCAAGCCCATGAAGCTGGAACACTTTGCTCCTGCGGTAGAATGGTGGAGTGACCGCAAAGAAATTCAGCTGGACGGGTTTGACAAGGCCAAAAAGTATACCGTGCAGGAGATCAAAGACCGCAACTATAATATTGACTTGTGTGGCTATCCGCATGAGGAAGAAGAAATCCTACCGCCCAAAGAGCTGATTCAGCAGTATCAGGAGAAGCGCGCCAGCCTGAACGCAGACATTGACCGAATCCTTGCTCAGATCACGGAGATTCTGGGCATTGACCTTGATGCACAGGACTGAGCTACATAGATAAGGAATAAAAAATGACAGGACAGCAACTGAAGAATTCCATTCTGCAAATGGCAGTGCAGGGCAAACTTGTTCCGCAAGACCCCAATGACGAGCCTGCTTCTGTGCTGCTGGAACGCATTCGTGCAGAGAAAGAACAGCTTATCAAAGAGGGCAAAATCAAAAAGGAAAAGAATCCATCTGTGATTTTCCGCGGAGCCGATAATTTGCCTTATGAGAAG
>ULKV01021624.1_pt1 | contig 8522 bp, 8 predicted proteins | sample 1951241 | NCBI WGS metagenome assembly ULKV01 (sample SAMEA4835509, study PRJEB28245) | human gut metagenome | biome: gut microbiome; material: fecal sample | place: Denmark | collected 2008
CGGTCGCCCCCTTGACCCCTTCGCAGCGCACCACCATGTTTCTTGGTTTGCATCGTTGCAATTTTTCGCGCCTGCGGGCGCAGGAATCAGCAGTCATCATCAATAGAAAGGAAGTCATTTTATGCAGCGCTATTCTTCCCAGCAGTTCATCCTTCTGAAAGCCCCGCGTCCGGCGGAGCGCGAAGTCCGCTTCCGCCCTGCGCCGGACAAGAGTGTCCATCGTCCGTACAAGGAGGACGAAAGCCATGTTTGAGAAGGGCAAGCAGCCCTCCCCTGCCCGCCAGCGGCAGCTTGACCGCTACGCTCGGCTGGTGGACAGCCTGTCGCCCAAATCGAAAATGGGGCAGGGGCTGATTCGCGCGTTCTGGGTCGGCGGGGCTATCTGCGTCATCGGGCAATGCTGCATTGAGGCGGGGCTGGCGTGGCTGGACATGACCCCCTCCACCGCATCGACGTTCGCCAGCATGGTGCTTGTGTTCCTGACGGCGCTGCTGACCGGGCTGGGTGTGTTCGACAAAATCGGACAGTACGCGGGCGCGGGCGCGTTCGTGCCCATCAGCGGCTTTGCAAACGCCATGGTGTCCCCCGCCATGGAGTTCCGGCGTGAAGGCATGGTGCTGGGGCTGGGCGCGAAGCTGTTCACCATTGCCGGGCCGGTGCTGGTGTGGGGCACAAGCGCGTCGGTGCTGGTCGGCATCGTGTACGCATTATTCCCGTGGTAAAGGAGGATTCACATGGCTGAACGCCTGAAACGCATCGGCACGGGAACGATTCTGCTCCCGAACCGCCCCGGCATTGCCCAAACCGCCGCCATCGTTGGCAAAAAGGAGGGAAGCGGCCCGCTGCACAGCGAATTTGACGCGGTGATTGAGGATGATCTGTTCGGCGAAGAGACGTGGGAAAAAGCCGAAAGCCGTTTCCACTACACGGCGGCGGACACCTGCCTGAAGAAAGCGGGCGCAACGCCGGAAAGTGTGGACGTGACGCTCGGCGGCGACCTGCTCAACCAGATTATGGCCGCCTCCACCGCCGCGCAGAAGCTGCAAACGCCGTTTCTGGGCATCTACGGTGCGTGTTCAACGATGGCGGAAACGCTGTGCATCGGCGCAATGCTCTGCGACGGCGGGTATGCGCGGCGCGCGCTGTGCTGTGCCAGCAGCCACTTCTGTTCGGCAGAGCGGCAGTACCGCTTCCCGCTGGAATACGGCAATCAGCGGCCGCCCACGTCGCAGTGGACGGTCACGGGCGCGGGCGCTGCGCTGCTGGACACATCGGCGCGCCGCCCGATTTGCCGCGCGACACACGTCACCTTGGGGCGCATTGTCGATTTGGCGATTAAGGACATGAACAACATGGGCGCTGCCATGGCGCCCGCCGCGGCAGACACGCTCCGGCGGCACCTCATGGACACCGGGCGAACGGCGGCGGACTACGACCTCATCATCTCTGGCGACTTGGGGAAAATCGGGCATGACCTGCTGCTGACGCTGATGATGGACGCGGGCGTTCCCCTGGACGCGGCGCGCTATGTGGACTGCGGAATGCTGATTTTCTCGCCTGAGCAGGATGTCCACGCGGGCGGTTCGGGCTGCGGATGTTCCGCGAGCGTGCTGTGCGGGTACATCATGCGTCTCTTCCGTGAGAAGGCGATTCACCGCGTGGCGTTCATGGCGACCGGGGCGCTGCTCTCCCCGACATTCAGCCAGCAGGGCGGCGCGATTCCGGGCATTGCCCACTTGATTGTACTGGAGGCGGACGAAGCATGACGATTGTGTGGAATCTCATCAAGGCGTTTCTGGTGGGCGGCGCGCTGTGCATGATTGGCGAAATTCTGCTGCTGAAAACAAAGCTGACCCCAGCGCGGATTCTGGTGGGCTACATTGTCGCGGGGGTATTTTTGAGCGCCATCGGGGTATACGCGCCCCTTGCGCAGTTCGCCGGAGCGGGCGCGAGTGTTCCCCTGACAGGCTTCGGTCACGCGCTGGTGACAGGGGTGAAGCGCGCCGTGCAGGAAATCGGCTTCTTGGGCGCATTCACAGGCGGTCTGACGAACACGGCTGCGGGCATCAGCGCCGCGGTGTTCTTCGGGGTGCTGATGGCGCTGATTTTCCAGCCGCGGGCGAAAGAATGACCCAAGGTGCTTTGCCCCTTGACCCCACCAGAGGCTCTGCCTCTGGACTCCGCAAGGGAGAATGAAACGGGACGAAGTCCCCTCCCTTGACCCTTCCGCGCGATTGAATTGAGCGCATTTTCATGCTATGCCCGCGTGCTGATGCAGGGGATTTCGCCTCTGCGCTTTGCAAGTGAAAAAGTCTTTTTCTCCACCTTGACAAAGACAATAAATTGGGCTATACTGAACTCGTCCGAGATGACGGAGAAGAGTATCCTGCCGAAGGATGTCCAGAGAGGCGCAGTTTGGTGAAAAGCGCTGATTCGGCGGCAGGGGAAGACCACCTCCCGATCGTACCGTGTGCCGCACGATAGCGCGGCAAAGAGAACCAATCAGGGTGGAACCACGGGCAGATTTTTCCGCTCGTCCCTCGAAACAACGCGAGGGACGAGCGTTTTTTCGTCCCAATCAATCAATCTGGAGGGAAAAAGCATGAAAATCATCTACAATGACGGTCATGTGGACGAATGCCCCGCTGACGACGAGCTGCATGTCATCCGCCACACGGCGGCGCACATCCTCGCGCAGGCAGTCAAGCACCTGTATCCGCAGGCGCATTTCGCCTATGGCCCGGCAACTGAAAAGGGCTTCCACTACGACGTCGATCTGGGCGACGTGAAGCTCTCCGACGAAGACCTCAAGACCATCGAGAAGGAAATGCAGGCCATCGTCAAGCAGAACCTGCCGATTAAGCCCTTCGCGCTTGGCCGTGAGGAAGCCATCAAGCTCATGCAGGAGCGCGGCGAAATCTACAAGGTCGAACACATCGGCGACCTGCCCGAAGACGCGACGCTGACCTTCTACCAGCAGGGCGACTACATCGACATGTGCGTCGGCCCGCATCTGTGCTACACCAAGGCGCTCAAGGCATTCAAGCTGACCGCCCTGTCCGGCGCGTACTGGAAGAACGACAAGAACAACAAGATGCTCACCCGCATCAGCGGCATCGCCTTCCGCAATCAGGAGGAACTCAATGAGTACCTGAAGATGATGGAAGAAGCCGAAAAGCGCGACCACCGCAAAATCGGCAAGGAAATGGGTCTGTTCATGCTCTGCGACGAAGGTCCCGGCTTCCCGTTCTTCCTGCCCAAGGGAATGCAGCTGAAGAACGCGCTGATTGACTACTGGCGCGATATTCACTACGCGGCGGATTATGTGGAAGTGTCCACGCCCATGATTATGAGCCGTCACCTGTGGGAGACGTCCGGTCACTGGGATCACTACAAGGACAACATGTACTCCACCAAGATTGACGACGAAGACTACTGCATCAAGCCCATGAACTGCCCCGGCGGCGTGATGGTCTACCGCAGCCAGCCCCATTCCTACCGCGATTTGCCCCTGCGCGTGGGTGAACTCGGTCTGGTGCACCGCCACGAGCTGAAGGGTGCGCTGCATGGCCTGTTCCGCGTCCGCTGCTTCACGCAGGATGACGCCCATATCTTCATGACCTGCGAGCAGATTCCGGACGAAATCGCCGGCGTCGTACACCTCATCAATCAGGTGTACTCCAAATTCGGCTTCGATTACTTCGTCGAACTGTCCACCCGTCCGGCGGACTCGATGGGTTCGGACGAGGACTGGGAGGATGCGACCAACGGCCTCAAAACCGCGCTGGAAAAGCTCGGTATGCCCTACATCATCAACGAGGGCGACGGTGCGTTCTACGGCCCGAAGATTGACTTCCACCTGCGCGACTGCCTCGGCCGTACCTGGCAGTGCGGCACGATTCAGCTGGACTTCCAGATGCCGCTGAACTTCAATCTGGAGTATGTGGATGTGGACGGCAGCCGCAAGCGCCCGATTATGATTCACCGCGTCTGCTATGGCTCCATCGAGCGCTTCATCGGCATCCTGACCGAGCACTTCGCGGGCAAGTTCCCGACGTGGATGGCGCCGGTTCAGGTGAAGGTGCTGCCTGTGTCCGACAAGTCGATGGACTACGCCAAGACGGTGTACGCCGCCCTGCGCGCGAAGAAGATTCGCTGCGAGCTGGACGACCGCAACGAGAAGATTGGCTACAAGATTCGCGAAGCGCGTCAGGTAGACCGCGTGCCATACATGCTGATTCTCGGCGGTCAGGAAGTGGAGAACAACACCGTCTCCGTCCGCGACCGTGCGACCGACCAGACGGTTACTTGCACGCTGGATGAATTCATCGCAAAGATTTCTAAGGAAATCGCCGACCGCGTGTAACAGGATATCGCGCCTGCGGGCGCGACCGAAGGGCAATGGAAACAGACGAAGTCTGCGATTGCCCTTCGGAAACCTTCGGCGCCGCCACTTTTGGGTGATTCCATAAGTGTATAGTCCGTTTTTCCCCGTCTGCATGGGAGAAATTCCATGCAGGCGGGGCTTTTTGTCTACTCGTTCTTTTATCCTTTACAGTTCGTTCATGCTTTTTCATGTGGATTCTGCTATAATACTTATGCTATTCCAAGGGAGGTATGCTCCATGATTGAACTCAGGCATGTCACGAAGCGCTACGGTGCGGTTGAAGCCCTGCACGATGTTTCTTTCCGCGCCCCGGAAGGGCAGATTGTCGGTCTTCTCGGGCAAAACGGCGCGGGCAAGAGCACCACGCTCAATATCCTCACGGGCTATCTGCCGCCGACGTCGGGGCAGGTGCTGGTGGACGGCATGGATCTCCTCCAAAACGCGCGCGAGTGCAAGCGGCTGATTGGCTATCTGCCGGAAAAACCACCGCTGTATGACGAAATGACCGTTCGGTCGTATCTGCGCTTCGTGTGCGAACTCAAGGAAGTACAGAAATCGGCGATTGCGGCGCATGTGGAGGACATTATCCGCACCTGCGGGCTGTCCGAAGTGGCGCACCGCCTGATTGGGCACTTGTCGAAGGGCTACCGCCAGCGTGTCGGCGTAGCGCAGTCGCTGTGCGGCAATCCGAAGGTGCTGGTGCTGGATGAACCGACCGTCGGGCTTGACCCGCGTCAGGTGGTGGAGATTCGTGCGCTGATTGCCGACCTCGGCAAAACGCACACGGTCATTTTTTCCTCGCACCTCCTGTCGGAGATTCAGCAGCTCTGCCAGCGGGTACTCATCCTAAACCGCGGGCATTTGGAATACGAAGCAGACATGCAGGAATTAGCCGAAACGGGCGAAACGCTGCGGCTTCGGGCAAGCATTGCCATGCGGGAGAAGCAGCTGATTCCGGCTTTGCGGTCACTGCCGTGCGTGCGGCGGGTGAAGGCGCTGCCGACGCGGACGATTGAGATCAGCGAGGTATTGCTGGAATGCGACGCCTCCGCCGTGCCGGATGCGCAGACGCAGCTATTCCGCCTGCTCTGCGGGCTGGATGCCCCGATTCGGATGCTGGTGGAGGAACACGATTCGCTGGAAACGGTGTTCCTCCGCGCGACGGATGAAGGAGCAAAGAACCCTGCGGCGGATTCTTTCAAATAAGCGCAGGGATTTCGCTCCTGCGGGAGCGACAAGGGGGCTTTGCGGTCGCCCCCTTGACCCCTTCGCCTTCGCCCTCCGGATGTTACTTGATTTTTCATGTTGCATAAGAGAACGAAAAGCGCACCAACTAAAAAACCTTCGGTAAAGCTCAATAAACATGGGTGCGAACCGAAGGTTTCCAAAGGGCGATCGCAGGCTTCGCCTGTTCGCATTGCCCTTTGGTCGCCTCCGCAGAGGCGAAATCCTCTGCAACACGCGAAAAAAAGCAAGAAAAGCAAAACCAACCCCATCGCGCAAAGGGTCAAGGGGCAATCGCCCCTTGGAGAAAGGTGTTATCATGCGTGCCATTTGGAAACGAGAATTGCAGGCGTATTTTCTCACGCCAACGGGCTATGTGTTCATGGGCGTGTTCCTGCTCCTGTCCTCGGTGATGTTTTATTTGCAGATTATGCAGGCGCGGTCGTCGGACTTGCCGACGTTCGTGGGGCAGATGAGTTACCTGTGGATGCTGCTTTCGCCAGTGCTGACGATGCGGCTGCTGGCGGAAGAGCGTCAGCGCCGCACGGATCAGCTGCTGCTCACCAGCCCGGTTTCCCTGTCCGGCATGGTGCTGGGCAAGTATGCCGCGGCGTATACCGTCATGGCGGCAACCGTCGTGCTGACGCTCGGTTTCGTTGCGGTCGTGGCGGTCTATGGGCGTGTGTACCCGGCGGAAATGGCGGTGGCGTACCTCGGCTTCATCTTGCAGGGCGGCGCATTCCTCGCGCTGGACTTGTTCATCTCCGGCTGCGCAAAAAATCAGGTGACGGCGGCGGTTTTTGCGTTCGGCGCGAACTTCGTCCTCTGGATGCTGGACTTGCTGGAAAACGCCGTCAACAGCAGCTTCTTCTCCAGCGTGCTGTCCTTCTTCAGCCTTTATCAGCGGGCTGAACCGTTCCTGATGGGGCAGCTCAGCGCGGCGAGCGTCGTCTACGATATCACCTTCGCCGCGGCGTTCCTCCTACTGACGATTCATACGCTGGATGCCCGGCGCTATCGGGGAGAGTGACGAAGAATGCGAAACAAAAAACAATCCGCGCACAGGAAGTTCACCATCAGCCCGCGCCTGCGCTATGGCGCCATATCCACCGCCATTGTCGCGCTGGTCATTGCCGCGCTGATTCTCATCAATCTGGCGACAACGAACCTCGAAACGCGCTACGGCTGGCGCGGCGACTTTTCCTTCAACGCCGTCACAACGCAGAGCGAAACGACAAAGCAGATTCTGCACAACCTAAAGCGCCCGGTGAAAATCTACGCCCTGTTCGAGCGCGGCGAGGAGGATCAGCCCCTGCTGGAGCTGCTCAACCGTTACAGCGCCGCGTCGGATATGGTGACGTGGGAACAAACCCCGCCAAGCCTGAATCCCCTGCTGCTGACCCGCTTTTCCAGCAGCACCACCAACGTCTCCGCGCAGAACCTCATCGTCTACTGCGAGGAAACCGACCGCTACCGTGTGCTGACCGCAACGGATTTTGTAACGCTCTCTGTCGATACCGATTCGGGCAGCTACAACGTCTCCGGCTTGGCGTATGAGCAGCAGATTACCTCCGCCATCGCCTACGTCACGCGCGACACCGTGCCGACGCTGCACATCGCGACGGGGCACGGCGAACTGGGCGAAGACTCCCTGTCCGCCTTTACCACCCTGCTGACGAACAACCACTACGACGTCGCGTTCGAGAAGCTCAGCGACATGACATTCGCATCCGGCGACGTGCTGTGCATCCTTTCGCCCGTCAAGGACTACACCGACGCGGAAATGGACATCATCCGCGCGTATGTGCAGGGTGGCGGCGCAGTGCTGTTCAGCTGCGATTATACCGACCCGATTGAGAATATGCCGAACGTCCTGTCCCTGCTGCGCTCCTACGGCTTCCTGCCGGAAAGCGGGCTGGTGATGGCGTCGCCGGATGAAACCGACACGTTCTACAACAACAACCGTCTGGCGCTGCTGCCGGAAATGCAGGCAACGGACGTGACACTGGACATGATGCTGAACGGGCGGACGACAATGCTCATGGTTGCCAGCCGCGGCTTCGACCCTTCGCCGGAATCGGACAATTCCCTGCTGGTGGACGCGGTGCTGACAACATCCGCCAAGAGTTATCTGGTTGATACAACCGCGTCGCGCCTGAGCATCACCCAGTCCGACAGCGACAAGATCGGCCCATTCGCGCTCGCGCTGCAAGCCAAGCGTTTCAGCGACACGGGCGACGTCAGCCGCGCGTTCATCATCGGCAGTTCCGCCCTGCTGACCGAGGAACAGCTCTTCACCATGACCGACGACGAGGAATTTCTGGTGCGCGCTGTGTCTTTCCTGACCGGGGATGACAGCATTGACACCAGCATCATGGTCAAAACGGCGCTGCGTCCGGGGCTGTCCGTCAATGCGCTGTCATTTGGCAGCGTCGTACTGGTCGGGCTGCCGATTCTGGTGCTGCTGGCGGCGGTCATCATCCTGCTTCCACGGAGGAATCTGTAAGCCATGCAAAACGTCCCGAAAAAGAAACATGCCGCGCGCAGGCACAGCCGCATCCTCCTGCTGATTTTCGCCGTGGTGCTGGTCGCGGCGGCGGCGTGTCTGCTGATTTTCGCCCGCACGCCCGCCCCCGCGCCGGAAACATCCGCGCATGAGGATGAGGAAATCACCCTCTGGGCGGTGGAATCGGCGGATATCACCCGCATCCGCATTGCCGTGCGCAATCAGGATGCGTGGTCGGCAGTGCAGACGGAATCTGGCGCGCTGGTGCTGGAGGGCGAAAATTCCTTCACGGTGGATGCGGACATTGCCGCCACGCTCCTGTCCGGGCTTAAGAACGTGACCGCAGAGGTACTCAGCGACGATTGGAACGGCACGGACGAGGAGTGGGCGGCGTTCGGGCTGGAT
>ULKV01030261.1_pt1 | contig 8520 bp, 4 predicted proteins | sample 1951241 | NCBI WGS metagenome assembly ULKV01 (sample SAMEA4835509, study PRJEB28245) | human gut metagenome | biome: gut microbiome; material: fecal sample | place: Denmark | collected 2008
GCGTGATTTACTACTCCTTCGGCGCGTCGTTCCTCTACGGGACGTGGGCGCAGACGGTCGCTTTGCTGCTTAGCTGCTTCACGATTCTCTTCGGTTCGACAATGGCGGTTCGCGAACAGCACTTCAAGCGCCGTCTGGCGTACTCGACCATCTCCAACCTATCCTACATGCTCATGGGCGCGGCGCTGATGACCCCCGACGGCATGACGGGCAGCTTGAGCCATCTGGTGATTCACGGCGTGATTAAGATTACGCTGTTTTACTGCGCGGGCGCGATTCTCATCAAGACCGGCAAGGAGTATGTGCAGGATCTGCGCGGATACAGCAGGATTATGCCTGCGACGTGCGGCATCTTCCTGCTGGGCAGCATTGCGTTGGTCGGCACGCCGCCGCTGGCAGGCTTCGTCAGCAAGTGGAATCTGCTGACCGCCGCGTCCGCCACGGGGCTGCCAATGGGAACAGTCGCGATTGTCTGCCTCATCATCTCCGCCATTCTGACGGCAATCTACCTCTTCACCGCCGCGCTGCCGATGTACTTCCGCCCGCTCAACGCTGATCAGGAGCAATTGGCGGGGCAGAAGCTCGATCCCAGCTGGATGATGCTCGTGCCAATGGGGATTTTGTGCGCGCTGATGATAGGTCTGGGGCTGTGGTCGCAGCCGCTGGTGACATTCCTGCGGAATATTTCCGCCGGTGTGATTTTCTAAGGACAGGAGGAAAGAAAGATGACATCGTGGATTCTGATTTTGCTGACTTTCCTGCCCTTCCTCGCCGCCATCATCGCCTATATGCTTGGCCGCCGGGATGAACGCGCCATGAACGGGTTCGTGAGCATCACGGGCATTGTGATTTTCGCGCTGAGCGTGGTGCTGCTGTTCCTGCCGGAGGGCGAAGTCGCCCTGCCCGGCTTCTGCGGGCTGGGGCTGTACTTGCGCGCGGACGGCTTCCGCGGGCTGTACAGCTGCGTCGCCGCCTTCATGTGGATGATGACGGGGCTGTTTGCGCCGGAATACTTCCAGCATCACGGCAACAAAGCGCGGTACAGCTTCTTCACGCTGATGACGCTCGGTGCGACGCTGGGCGTGTTCCTCTCGGACAACCTCGGCACGACGTTCCTGTTCTTTGAAATCATGTCCTTCGCCAGCTATGCGTGGGTCGCGCAGGAGGAAACGTCGGGCGCGCTCCGGGCGGCGGCGACGTACCTTGCGGTGGCGGTCATCGGCGGTCTGACGACGTTGATGGGCTTGTTCCTCTTGCAGCATCAGCTGGGGACACTCGACTTTGCGTCCCTGCGCGCCGCCATGGGGCAGCAGGATGTAACCGTCGCGGTATGGCTGACGCTGGTCGGCTTTGGTGCGAAGGCTGGTCTGTTCCCGCTGCATATCTGGCTGCCGAAAGCGCACCCGGTTGCGCCTGCGCCCGCGTCGGCGCTTTTGTCGGGCATCCTGACCAAATCCGGCGTATTCGGGCTGATTGTTCTGTGCGCGAACCTGATGCAGGGCAATGCCGCGTTCGGCAACGCGCTGATGATTTTCGCCGCGATTACGATGTTCCTCGGCGCACTGCTGGCGCTGTTCTCCACCGACCTTAAGCGAACGCTCGCCTGCTCGTCGATGAGCCAAATCGGCTTCATCACGCTGGGGCTGTCGGTGATGGTGCTGCTGGGCGACGAAGGCACGCTGGCGGCGTATGGCAGCGTGATGCACATGCTGAATCACTCGCTCATCAAGCTGACGCTGTTCATCGCGGCGGGCGTGGTGTACATGAACCTGCACGCACTGAATCTTGATGATATCCGCGGCTTCGGGCGCAAAAAGCCGCTGCTGCACATTGCGTTCCTGCTGGGGGCGCTGAGCATTGCGTGCATCCCGCCGCTGGGCAGCGGGTACAACAGCAAGAGTCTGCTGCACGAAGGGCTGCTGGAGCTGATTGGCGAAATGCAGGCGGCAGGCAGCGCGTGGATGGGCTACAAGGCGATTGAAGTGCTCTTCCTCATTAGCGGCGGATTGACCGTCGCGTACATGGCGAAGCTGTACATCTGCATTTTCTGGCAGAAGCACCCGACCCGTCAGGCAGAATTCGACGGCATGACGCACTACATGAACGGCACAACCGCGTTTGCGCTGCTGGGCAGTGCGGCGGCGCTCCCCTTCCTGGGCGCACTGCCGGGGCTGCTGCTCACGCCGTTCGGGGCAAAAAGCGCGTCGTTCTTCGGCGTACCCGCGCTGAAGGAAGCGATTGCGTACTTCTCGGCGGAGAACCTGCAGGGCGCGGCGATTTCCATCATCATCGGCGCGGCGGTGTATCTGCTGATTGTCCTGCCGCTGCTGACGCGCAAGGACGAAGGCGGCGTGCACCTATACGTCAACCGTTGGAACGAGAAGCTCGACTTGGAGAACGCCGTCTACCGTCCGCTGCTGCTGACGCTGCTGCCGCAGGTGCTGACGCTGGTGTTCCGCTTCATTGCGGAGCTGCCGGAAAACCTCGTGATGGCAAGCCGCGCGACCATCTTCCGGATGCGCCAGACGCGCAAGCCCGTGCCAGTCGGCAACCGCTTCACCTACACGCTGGGGCGCGCGCTGAACGCACTGGCGCGGCTGCTTAACCGCACGATTCTGCACCGCCACCCGATGCGCACGGACTTCGAGTATGTGCTGGACGCTTCCTTCCGCGAAATTTCCGGCGGCATCCGCAGCATGAGCGTGAGCATTTCCTTCGGGCTGCTGCTGCTGTGCATTGGGCTGTATGTAACCTGTTTGTATCTGCTGCAATAATCGGCATAATGATTTGCGGAGGCATTTCCGGGCTGCGAACCCTTGTGCAGCCCGGTTTTTGCTGCTAAAACAATGGGTTTTCGCTGTTTTCGATACTTTTCGTCAGCGTTCTTTGGCGGATTTGGGTGTTTTTAGACAAATTGTCGTGGAAGCTGGCGGGAAGCATACTTGTCATTTTCCCATTTCTGTGGTATGATACACAACGGCAATGCAAACAATGATTTTGCATCGCAATCTTTGATTCCGGAGCAGGGCATTCAACGGCATTCCACGAAAGCCCCTTTGCAAATAAAAAGGAGGATTCCCATGCCTACGACATCTTTTGACAAGGACTCCATCAAGGCATCCATTATCGGCAAGCTGCAGCGCTATAACGGCCGCACCATCGAGGAAGCATCGAATGGGCAGATTTATCGCGCACTGGCTTCCACCGTCCGCGACCAGATCATGCAGAAATGGATGATTTCCCGCGAAGAACGCAAGACGAACAACAACAAGCGTCTATTTTACCTCTCCGTGGAATTTCTGATGGGCCGCAGCCTATACACCAACATCCTGAACCTCGTCTCGCTCGATGCCTACAAGCAAGCGCTGGACGAACTGCACATCGACGTGGACAAGGTGCTTCAGGAAGAGCCTGAACCCGCGCTGGGCAACGGCGGTCTGGGCCGTCTGGCAGCGTGCTTCATGGACTCGCTGGCGTCCCTTGACCTGCCTGCGATGGGCTGCTCCATCCGCTATGAATACGGTCTGTTCCGCCAGAAGATTGTGGACGGTCAGCAGGTCGAGCTGCCGGACTACTGGCTGGGCAACGGCAACGTGTGGGAAATGCCCGTAATGGAGGACGCCTGCGAGGTGCACTTCAACGGTCACGTTGAAATGGGCAACGAGAACGGCCGCACGGTGTTCCGTCACGTCGGCTACAACACGGTCGAGGCTGTCCCCTACGACATGCCGCTGGTGGGCTATGACACCTCCACCGTCAACAGTCTGCGCCTGTGGAGCGCCCGCGCCCCGAAGCGCATTGACCTGAGCGACTTCAACCACGGCCACTATGTGCAGGCGTCGGAGGAAAAGGAACTGGCGGAAGCTATCTCCAACATCCTCTACCCCGAAGACAACCACTACGAAGGCAAGCTGCTCCGCTTGAAGCAGCAGTATTTCTTCACCTCCGCCACCCTCCAGTACATCCTCAAGGACTTCAAGAAGCTCAACGGCACGAACTGGAGCAAGCTGCCGGAGAAGGTTGTCATCCACATCAACGACACACATCCGGGTCTGGCGATTCCGGAACTGATGCGCCTGCTGATGGACGAAGAAGGCTTGGGCTGGGACGAAGCGCAGCAGATTGTCAGCCGCACGATGGCGTACACCAACCACACCATCATGGCAGAAGCGCTCGAAAAGTGGCCGGAAGACATGGTGAAGAGCCTGCTGCCGCGCATCTATCAGATTCTGGTGGAAATGAACAAGCGTCTCTGCGCGCGCCTGTGGAACTTCTTCCCCGGCGAGGCGGAGCGCGTGGGCCGCATGGCGATTATTGCCTACGGTTACATCCACATGGCGAACCTGTGCGTTGCCATGACGTTCTCCACCAACGGCGTGAGCAAGCTGCACGGCGATATCCTCAAGCAGGAGACGTTCCACGACTTCTACCTCGTTATGCCGGAGAAGTTCAGCGCAATTACCAACGGCATCACGCATCGCCGCTGGCTGATGGCGTGCAACCCGGAACTGACCAAGCTTATCTGCGACACCATCGGCACAGACTGGGTGAAAGATCCGGAACTGCTGCATGACCTTGCGCCCTATGCTGACGACGCGGCGTTCCGCGAGCAGTTTGAGAAGATTAAGCACAACAACAAGGTTCGCCTGTCGAATTTCCTGAAAGAACATCAGGGCGCAATCGTTGACCCGAACTTCATCTTCGACGCACAGTCCAAGCGTCTGCACGAATATAAGCGTCAGATGCTCAACGCTTTGCACATCCTTGTGCTGTACAACCGCATCGTCAACGACCCGAACTTCACCATGCGGCCGCGTGTGTTCATTTTCGGCTCGAAGGCAGCGCCGGGCTACAACCGCGCCAAGCTGATTATCCGCTTCATCAACGGTCTGTCCGCGCTGATTGCCAAGCACCCGCGCGCCAGCAAGATGCTGCAGGTCGTCTTCCTCGAAAACTACGACGTGTCCAGCGCGCAGCTGCTGATTCCGGCAACCGAAATCTCCGAACAGATTTCCACCGCGTCCAAGGAAGCCAGCGGCACGGGCAACATGAAGTACATGATGAACGGTGCCATCACGATCGGCACGATGGACGGCGCAAACGTCGAGATTTCCGAGCAGGTCGGCATGGATAACATCTACATCTTCGGTATGCGTTCCGACACGGTGCTGGATATGTACCGTGAGCGCAACTACAACCCGATGACCATCTTTGAGACGAATCAGGAACTGCGTCTTGCGTTGACCCAGATGATCGACGGCACTGTGCTGCCGGACGCGCCGAGCGCCCTGCAGGATTTGTATCACAGCCTGCTGATTGGCGACTGGGGCAACATGGCCGATCCGTTCTTCGTCCTGAAAGACTTCGGCTCGTACTCGATGGCGCAGCGCCGCATCGACGCGGATTATGCCGACCGCGACAAGTGGAACCGCATGGCGGTCATCAATACCGCAATGTCCGGTGTTTTCTGCTCCGACCGCACAATTCGCGAGTACAACGACACCATTTGGCATCTTGACCCGCTCAAGCGCAAGGTATAAACTGCATATTTTCGAGAGCACTGCGGAAAAATATCCATCCGCAGTGCTCCCGGTTCAAAAGTCCGGAGCATTTCGGACTTTTTTGCCGTGTTTCCGCAATTATTGATGATTGGATGGATATCATGCTGCTGCACGATTCCCACAACGAATTTTATCGCACGCCGTCCGGCCCTGCTCCGGCTGGCAGCAATGTTCTGATTCGCCTGCACTGCGACGAAGCGACGAGCGTCGTCCTGCGCACTTGGATGACGGAAGAACTTTGCTACACCATGCTGCCGACCGCTGAGCATGTCTGGGAAGTTGCCATTCCCCTGCCAACCACGCCGGGGCTTTTCTGGTATTACTTCCTGATTTACCGCAAGGACGGCCGCACCATCCGCTATGGCAACCAGCCGGACAAACTTGGCGGCGTCGGTGTCGCGTATGACCACGGCGAGCCGGAATCCTTCCAGATTACGCTCTACGACCCGGCTTACAAGACGCCGGAAGCCTTCCACGGGGCGAATATCTACCAGATTTTCCCCGACCGTTTCCGCCATGCGCCAACAAAAGCCGTTGATGACCGCAAAGACCGCTATGTCCACAAAAACTGGGACGAAGAGCTGCTGGGCGTGGGCGACCTGCGCGGCGGCAAGTATCAGGAACTGGATTTCTACGGCGGCACGCTGACCGGCATTCAGGAGAAGCTGCCCTACCTGAAGGACATGGGCATCGACATCATCTACCTGAACCCGATTTTCCGCGCACGGTCGAATCACCGCTACGACACGGGCGACTACACGCAGGTTGACCCGCTGTGCGGCACGAACACGGAGTTCACCGAACTGTGCGAAGCGGCGAAGAAAGTCGGCATCCGCGTGATGCTCGACGGCGTATTTTCCCACACGGGCGAAGACAGCGTGTACTTCAACCACTTCGGGCATTATCCGACGCTCGGCGCGTATCAGGGGCAATCCTCCCCCTACTACGACTGGTACACCTTCAACCACTATCCGGAAGACTACAAGGCATGGTGGGGCATTCTCTCCCTGCCGGAGCTGCGCAAGGACAATCCGGAATACCAGAAGTTCATGTTCCAGCCGCACGAGGGTGTTGTGCCGCGTTGGATTGAGGCGGGCAGCTGCGGCTGGCGGCTGGATGTGGCGGACGAATTGCCGGTGGACTTCCTGCGCAAGCTGCGCGCCGCCGCAAAGGCCGCCGACCCGGAAGCCGTTGTCTTGGGCGAAGTGTGGGAGGACGCGAGCAACAAGGTTGCTTACGGCGAAACGCGCTGCTACTGCACAGGCGACACGCTCGACAGCGTGATGAACTACCCCGTGCGCGAGGCGATTCTCAACTTTGTGATGGGCAAAACGTCCGCCAGCACCTTCGTGCGCCTGATTCACCATCAGGAGGAGGTTTACCCGGCGCAGTTCCGTTACGCGCTGATGAACCTCGTCGGCAGCCACGACCGCTGCCGTGCGCTGAACATCCTTGCTGGACGCGAATGTCAGGAACTTAGCAAGGCAGATCAGCAGCATGTCCACCTGAACGTGGAAGAGTACGAGTTAGCTGTGAGGCGCTACAAACTTTGCATCGACCTGCTGTGTGCGCTGCCGGGCTGCGCAACGGTGTACTATGGGGACGAAGTTGGGCTGACTGGCTGCCACGACCCGTGGAATCGCCGCGCCTTCCCGTGGGGGCGCGAAGACAAGTCGCTGCAGAAATACGTCGCAAACAAGCTGCGCCATCGGCAGGAATCCGACCTGCTGCGCCTCGGCTACTGCGACATCGAAGCGCCGGATGACGACACGCTGCTCATTACACGCCGCATGAAGGACGGCCACGATGCGCTTGGGCAGGAATCGACCGTCACGGGCAAGGAAATCATCAAGGTGTGCCGGAAGCTGCACTAAAAGGTACAATTGCATAACAATAGCGCCGCTTGGTCTCATTGCGAAATCAGGCGGCGCCTTTCGTTACTCAATCCCCGCCGGGCGCACAGTCGTCCGCCCTGTCGGCTCCTGCCACACGTCATAGAAGCCAATCAAGTTGCCCGGATTCGTCGCCCGATACACCTGCACGGCGCGGCGCAAATCCTCCCGCTCGATGCGGACGCTCAGCCCACACCCCATCGCCACCGCGCGCGGCGTAATCATCACCGACGCACGCACCCCGTGCTGGCGCAAATCGCGTTCAAACGCCATCACCTGTTGACGCGAACGGAACGCCGCAATGCAAAACTCCTCCGTCATCGGTTCTACCGCCTCCTTTTCGCCATTAGAATAATATGAAAAAACGCCCGCCGAGGTTCGCGGACGATGGAGGAAATGCGTCGATGATTTATCTGGACAATGCCGCGACAAGCTTCCCGAAGCCGCCGGAGGTCATTCGGGCGATGGCGGGCGTAGAGGAGAAGATGGGCGCGAATCCCGGACGCGGCGGGCATCGGCTGGCACTGCGCGCGGGGCGGGTGGTGGAGCACTGCCGGGAGGAAGCCGCACGGCTGCTGGGTGTGCATCATCCGGAGCGGATTCTGTTCACCGCAAACTGCACCGAAGCGCTGAATCTCGCCATTTCCGGCACGCTGCGGCGCGGCGACGAGGTCATCTGCTCCTACGCGGAACACAACGCAGTCATGCGGCTGCTCGACCGCTACGTTTCGCGCGGGGAAATCACGGTGCATATGCTTGCGCCGGATGAACGCGGCATCCTGTCCCCTGCTTCTCTACGCCGCGTCATCAGCCGCAAAACCGCACTGGTGATTATCGCCCACGCCAGCAACGTCACGGGGCTGATTCAGCCGATTGCGCAGCTGGGCGCGGTCTGCCGGGAGCGCGGCGTTCCCCTGCTGGTGGATGCGGCGCAGACGGCCGGGATGGCGGACGTTTCGCCAGACGTGCTGTGCGCAGACATGGTGGCAATGCCGGGGCACAAGGGGCTGCTGGGGCCGCAGGGTACGGGACTGCTTGTGCTGGGCTACGGCATGAACCCTGAACCG
>ULKV01000667.1_pt1 | contig 8415 bp, 7 predicted proteins | sample 1951241 | NCBI WGS metagenome assembly ULKV01 (sample SAMEA4835509, study PRJEB28245) | human gut metagenome | biome: gut microbiome; material: fecal sample | place: Denmark | collected 2008
AACGCCTGTTCCATGCGTCTTCATGAGAGGAGTATGCCACAAGAGCAATCTCAAGAAAATTATCTTTTTGAGATATTAAGTGTTTACCAAAATCTCTTTGGGAGATATTATTGCACAGTTAGATCGCAAATCTCCCTATGTTCTCGTGGAGATTCTCTGACAATAAAAACTCAAAATCGAATACGACTATGGAAGGCAAAAAAGAATTAACGCAAGAAGAGTACGAAGCGATTAAAGACAGAGTTGAGGAACTTCATCTTAAGGGAAACAATATGTCTCCACTTGAATATGAAGAACTGAACGGAAAACTCGCGATAATGGCTTCAGTAGAATCAGGAGGAATTCCCGTACGATAATCAATAACACTCATCTGATGTCGCGTTAATTCGTAGCAACATCACAAACGAAGTGACTCATCGCGACATCAGATTTTCGACTTTAATAAAACACATCAACAATAAATGACTATGAAGACTATCGCTATTTTATTAGTCGCAGGAAGTATCGCTCAGGCTGACATAGTAACCATTTATAGTCCAGGCGCAGACGATTATAATCCAGTTAGTCCTCCTTCGTATGTTATATGTACTTCTTTTGATTTTACTCTTAACAACTCGACTTGGTTGACAACTTCTGAAACATTGACAGATTCAGTACTTTTGCAAAATCTTACCATTTACGGAAGACAAGTTGGTAAAGGTTTTCCTGGAGGTTTAGGTATTGCTATTTTTCAAAAAAATCAAACATCCACATGGGATTTTGTAGGCAAATCATCTTGGAATAATGCTCCTTATGGACCAGGAACTCTGGTAGGTTCAAATCCATTCGATTTTGAAGATCTTAAACTAAGTACTAATGTTACGTATACGGCAGTCTTCTATGGAAAGGACAGTACCTTCAACTATCTTAAAGCGGGAAGCACAATCACCAGCCTGAAAGGTACAACAAGTTCTACAATAGAATGGGCAGATACACCAATTGCGGCACCAGCTATTGGTGTTACGAGTACTAATTCGCATGAGAATATCTATAAGGAAAATGGAACTCCTTATGATGAAACAGATAAGGTTCTTATGCCTGGTTATGAGGATTATGGGATATATATATCAGGACTAGACCGTTTGACGCCAGTTATCTCATTTACACTCGAAACTCTACCTAACGTACCAGAACCGACTACATCATCACTCAGCCTCTTAGGTCTCGCAACTCTTATGATACATCATCGTAGAGTTTAATCACTCAATCAAACATTCCTTCAAAGAAACAAGGTGAGATCTGTCTATAGGTCTCACTTTGTCCTATCTCATCATACCCATACCATCTACCGTATACCCTACCTCATTCCATACACTACCCCCATTAAATCAAAAGTGCGCCTCAGTTAACAGCCCTCCTATTCCTTCCCGGTATATACAAGGAGGCTTTCACATGAAGAAAGACTTCCCCAAATGCTTCAAAATTGTTTTCCTAAAAAATGAAAATATTTTTTTCTGCATTAGGAAATATATCAATGGGAGAAATGAAGGGAGCCCGTCCCCCCGGCGCCTAGGAAAAATGATTTTTTTCACCTGTTACTCCCTCCTTCCACTTACTTCTTCTATTGAATGAGACCGGATGAAGCCTGCTTTGTATGCTATGGAGTTCTTTTTAACTTTAAATTAATTTCTAGGGATTTAATTTAGAAAAGGAATACATTTTCCAAGAAAGTTCCTAGATAATTCTTATCAATGATTCTGGAATTGTTAAGAATAAAACAGGAAAGAATGCTGTAAGACTCTTCTCACTTTCTGTGAAATCTTCACTGGAATATACGGACAGGGAAACGGAAATTATTTTAATGATATAAAAATAAGTATATTATGAAAATTATGGTCTCATACAATGTATATTAAAGGTAAAGAGAGAGTTTTCAAATGTATTCCGCTGTATACCTAGTATTACTCCCGGGGAAATTTCTCAAATTCTTAAGCATAAGGAAACGAATAAGTTATGATAATAATAACCTCGATCAATGTATGAATATAATAAATGGAGGGATTTCCAAATGAATGATTATGTATGACCAGATTCTAGGACATCCAAGGGCAATCAGTTTTGTACGAAGGCATTTTTAATTAAAATAATCGGAAGTGATTAATCTTGAAATTATTCCTATGGAAATTGTTCAGGATATAGAGGAATGACTACAGAGAGAGTAGAACGAATTTCAGGAAAACTTAGAGAAAAACAGTCAACTATGGACAATGATTCAAAAAAAGAGAACACTGACCAGAAGTATATTTTAGTCTAGGCAATCTTTGAGGAAAAATAGGATAATAGAAATTTCAAAATTAAATTATCCCAATTCTATGTTTTTTGAAAGAGCAACAGATTCCATAATCTCATTGTAATAAGAGGCTGAACGCTTTTTCAACTCTTTTTCCAATTGATTTCTAAGATCTGCTCTTGATATAGTCTTACCTGTAAGAGTGATAACACTAGATGAAAAATTAGATTTTTCATCAATATGACTTCGAGAGTTAGAGGCAAATTCTAATGAACAATTAGCTGTTAATAATTCACCCGTGTTAGGATCAGCAAAATAATATTGAACACCTATTTCTCTAATAAAAAAGTAATCAAAATACTTGCTATGAATAAGATCTAGCACTTTGTTTATTGACTCACCTGACAAATGAACACGAGAAGCAGCGTCTGTCAACCATTTTATATTATCATCAGATTCAGAATTTTTTATATCTTTATTAATATAGAAAGATAAAGAAGATACTTTAGATTTATTTTGACCAAAAACAGGAGCTGTCATTTTTAATAAAAAAGTGACTCTTTCTCGATTAGGGAAATCACCAAATTTTATCGACTTAATTTTTCCTACGACACATTTTTCAGATTTAAATTTTTTTCCAATCGCTCTTAAAATTTTTTTATTTATACCTACAATGTCTTTGTGGTCGTCAACTATAGTTATATCTAAAATATTTCTGCTCGGATCTTCTTCTATTACAATTTTACCTTTATGAGGAACAGAAGAACGAACGTAATTTGCAGAAAGATCCAAACTATTTATTTCGTATTCAATCGTACAACTATTTTTGTCTCTAGTAAATTCGATCGGTTGTATAAAAGTATAAGACTCATTTTCGGTTGAAGCAGAACTCAACTCTTCAAAATCACTTCTTAAATCTTCAATACACTTTGTCCAACTCGTATCAGAATTGGGATCTAATTCATATTCTGCATGTTTAAATCTCTTTTTAGATTCTTTATAAAAGATTTCCTGTTCTATTCTTTCAAATTCAGATGCTGTAAGCATAGCACAGGAAAGAAAAAAAACATCATCATTGCGGGATTTTGAGAAAAAACCTTTCCTAAAAGCTAATTGTTTAATGAGTACATCACTGGAACTTTCACATTTCAATAATGTCCTTACAGATTCTCCAAATGGAAGCACAAATTCCTTGGCTTTCAAATCTTCGTATTCTTGAGTATCGGGAGGATTAGTCATGTTGATTTCTCACTACATCAATAGGATTTGAACAAAAAGCTGATATTTCATAAGTAGTTAGTCGATCTTTGTATAGAGTCAGAACATCAGCCACAATTTTGTTATGTTTATGCATTTCGTAATTACGAAAACCAATATTTAAAAATATACCCCATCCATTTAGAAATGAAAGTCCACGATTAATATATCTTTCAAAATTTTCTTCTGTAAAATTATCGTTAACAAATAAAACAAGCCCTTGCTTATTTTCTTGTTGTATTTTTATCGGCAAACATCCTGAAGTTAAATATGAGTAAGGCATCTCTTTTGTGCTTTTTTCAAGTCTTTGAGAGAGAGATAGAGTGGCTGAAGTACAAAAATATTGGATAATCGCATTTTTATATAATATCTTAGCAACGCCTATTGAGTCCAAAATAAAATTAATCTGCATTTGATCAACCAATAACATGTTTGATTCCAATCCTCGAGGTGAATCATATTCTTCCAATTCATCGAGCAAATTAATTTTTCCATCTTGAACATTCTCACTAACCATTACCAATAGCCCAATATGATTGAGTTTTGGAATAAAAAGAGACCCACGTGCTCTTTTTATATAAGATACAATATCCTGAGTAGATTTCGCACATTGAATGGTATTATCTAATTCATGAAATGCTTTATATATTTTATTTTTTAAATCTGATTTTTTAGGATAACTATCCTGATTTTTCACTTGTATATGCATTACATCCATATATTTCGGATTGAAATTATTTTGTGTTGCATATATAATATCTTCTCCATGAGATCGCTTTTCTGCATCCTTTAGATTCCTATGTTCTTTATTTATACAAGGAATACTAATATTTGAATGCCTAGGAAACCATCCGATAAGTTGAAGGAATGCAGCAGTTTTTTCCTCCCCATATTGCCCCAGAACAAAAGATCTTTCGCCACTCATGATTATTCCTCCTCTTTAATTTTTAATTTGATAATTATTGTATCCTCTTCATCAGAACGAAGTTGTTCCATAGATAGCACTTCTTGATTTCCTTTTATGGTAATATCAAGATTGGGCGTCACTCTTAAAGTTTTAATGAATTGATTTACTTTTTTATATAGAATCTGTGAAGGAAATTCGTATTCTTTTTCTAAAAATAATTTTCCTTGTTTTTCTATATTTTTTTTAATCGCATTGACTCTTTCTCTATCTAAAAAATCACTAGAACATTCTTCTATTTCATTAAATGATATTAAAGGAGATGCATCAACTAAATGCTTTACCTTGTCACGATATTCAGAAGATTTTATTGAAGAATCTATTTCTGAAGATATTTTTTTGATCAGTTTGTACGCCATTGCTGCGGCTTTATTTTCTGTAAGTACAGGTTTTATGCATAGAAAATCGTTAATCCAAAATTTATTCGGGATGCTTTTCCGTTCTATTATTCTTATGATATCTGAATTCTCATGCCAAATAGCAACTCGATCCAAAGAATCTTCGTTTATCGTCTCTACATTATCCATATGATGATTTTTTTCATCATATGAAATCTGTGTCTTCGGTGAAGAAAACGCAATAAGTGCAATGCCTCTAACAACTGATGTTGCATCAGAATTTTGTGTTTCAAAAGAAATATTCAAGAATGTGAATTCTTCAATTTGAAGATGTCGACCTGTTTCATAAAGTCTTGTTGCCAATAATGAAGATTGATAAATTTGTTGATCTTGATCTATTATTGATTTTGAAAATTTTTCTAGGATAGGAAATGTTGTCGCGTCTGATGTATATGGACTAGATTTTTCAGAAAGTTTGACAAGCAATCTTCCTAAGTATTTTTTTGTTTGAGAAGAGCATTCGATAATGGATTGAGAATTTTCCATTCCCTCGTTTCTCATGACATTGCCAATACGTTGTGCTACAATAAATCGAATTCTAGCATTAACTATACTCATACGAATACTTTAGCACATAAAAAATCGAGGTCAAGAAAACGAGAAATAAATCATTGATTTTTCCCATTTCTTCCCCATATTCTTACAAACGAAAACAACAATATACTCATAATGGGTATATTGTGGTGGAAAATTGATGGCGGACAGGGAGGGATTCGAACCCTCGGTACCGGTTTGCGGTACACACACTTTCCAGGCGTGCTCATTCGACCACTCTGACACCTGCCCGTTGGAGATTGTGCTAGATAGGAAAGCAGGGATAGAATAACGGCAGAAGAGAGGTTTGGCAATCTTTTTTTCATCCGGAAGGAATTTTCCGTTTTCCCCGAGTTTTTTCACGTTTCCGGCAGTTGCTCGAAAAGGATGAAAAGCGCCTCGACAGCACGAGGAAGTTTTCAACAGGAATAAGCAGAAACGAAGCGTATTTTGAAAAGTTTTGAAAGGACAGGTTTCCGTGGTTCACAAAAATCATCCATGAGGGCATGGCAGATTTCCTCCCTCCCTGCCCTGTTTTTCCCGCGGAGCAAATAAGAATTTTTCTCTTTCTCCACCTTTGCGGCTTCCGGGCAATCGGGCAAGGTTCAGGTAAGAACCTCTATTGATAAGCTTACTTCCGTCCGGAATCAAGAATTGATCATAAGACGTTTAGGAAGTTTCAAAAGCGAGACGGAAAGAGAAGACTGAAAGATTCCGGAAGCCCAGGGTTCCGAGAGTTCCGGAAAGGCGCGGCAGAAATGGGAATCCACACTGTAAGAAGAGAAGGCAGAACATGCCGTTTCACCGCATATCATCATTTCCGCGGCTCCGCATTCCTCCCGTCCTCAAAAAAGGCCACAGGCTTCCGCATGTCCCGGAAAAGGCGTTTCCCGACCGCACTTCCCCCTTGACGGATGCCCCAAAGACAGGTTTGCTAGTCCTGCGCATGGGAGAGTCCTTTTACACACGCACCACGGAGGCCCCCTCCTCCGCTTTTGATTTGTCCCTCAGACCACCCGCTTTCAGCGAGTTCTGCGGGCAGGAGAAGATTAAGGACCGCCTGATGCTGATGGTGGAAGCCGCCAGACAGCGCGACGACGTGCTGGATCACATCCTGTTGAGCGGTCCCCCGGGCCTGGGGAAGACGACGCTTGCCAATATTATCGCGAATGCCGTCGGCTGCCGCATTCATACGACTTCCGGCCCCCAGATTGAAAAGGCGGGAGACCTGGCCGGCGTGCTGACCAATCTGGAAAAGGGGGATATTCTGTTTATTGACGAGATCCACCGCCTGCACCCGGCCATTGAGGAGTATCTGTACCCGGCCATGGAGGATTTCCGGCTGGATATTATCATCGACCAGGGGCCGAACGCCCGCTCCATCCAGCTCAACCTGCCCAAGTTCACCCTGGTGGGGGCCACCACCCGCGCCGGGATGCTGACCAGCCCGCTGCGTTCCCGCTTCGGCCTAGTGAACCGACTGGATTATTATACGCGGGAGGAGCTGTGCGCCATTATCGAACGGTCCGCGGGGCTGCTGAACGTGCCCGTGGACCCGGAGGGCGCCCTGCAGATCGCGCTGCGCTCCCGCGGCACGCCCCGCGTGGCCAATTCCCTGCTGCGCTGGGTGCGGGATTACGCCCAGGTGCGCGGCGACGGCGTGATTACGGAGCAGTTGGCGCACGACGCCCTGACCATGATTGAGATTGACGACGATGGCCTGGACGAGATGGACAAGCGCCTGCTGGAAGCGATGATTTACAAATTCAACGGCGGCCCGGTGGGCCTTTCCTCCCTGGCGGTGGCCGTAGGGGAGGACGCTTCCACGCTGGAGGACGTGCACGAGCCTTTCCTGATTATGCAGGGGTATATCAGCCGCACCCCCAGGGGGCGCGTGGCGATGCCTTCCGCCTATCTCAAGATGGGAGCCGCGCCGCCCGCCAACAGCCAGGGGTGGCTGTTGTAGGCCATTCATTTACGGCATGGAAGGAGTCCTGCGTTTTGTGCTGGTCATCAGGCCCGCTTTCTTTTAGACTGTTTCCACATAAAACGTCAGGACGTTTTCTGTTCATCATACGCCCAAAGCTATGGCCGCACATTCTGATACTCCCTTTAAAAGACTGCCCGTCAAGATTATCGGTACGGGTTCCTATGTTCCGGAACGCCGCCTGACCAATGCGGATCTGGAGAAGATGGTGGACACTTCCCACGAATGGATTATTGAACGCACGGGCATTGTGGAACGCCGCATCGCCGCCCCTGACGAGTACACTTCCCATATGGGGACGAAGGCCGCCCAGCGCGCTCTGGAATCCTGCGGGCTGAAGCCGGAGGATATTGACCTGATTATCGTCGCCACCATCACGCCGGATACGTTCACCCCTTCCACTTCCTGCTATATCCAGGATGCCCTTGGCGCCAAGAATGCCGCCGCCTTTGACATTTCCGCCGCCTGCTCCGGCTTCCTGTTCGCCATGAAGACCGCCGTCCAGTACATCGGCACCGGCCAGATGAAAACGGCGCTCATCATCGCCGCTGAAAAACTTTCCACCGTCGTCAACTGGGAGGACCGCAGCACCTGCGTCCTGTTCGGGGACGGCGCCGGGGCAGCCGTGCTCCAGGCTTCCACAGGGGAAGAGGGAGAAGGTTCCGTCCTTGCCACGGATATCGGTTCGGACGGCTCCCTGCATGACCTGCTCCAGATTCCGGGCGGCGGCTCCCGCTGCCCCACCACAGCGGAAAACGCCCATGAACGCCTGGCTACCCTGGCCATGCGCGGCAATGAGACCTTCCGCCATGCCGTCACGCGCATGAAGGCTTCCGCCGCCAGCGTCATTGAACGCGCCGGCCTCACGGCGGACGATATCCAGCTGATTATTCCCCACCAGGCCAATCTCCGCATCATTAACGCCGTAGCGCAGCGCCTTTCCATTCCTGAAGATAAGGTGTTCGTGAACATTGAGAAGTACGGCAACACGTCCGCGGCCGCCGTC
>ULKV01013386.1_pt1 | contig 8397 bp, 10 predicted proteins | sample 1951241 | NCBI WGS metagenome assembly ULKV01 (sample SAMEA4835509, study PRJEB28245) | human gut metagenome | biome: gut microbiome; material: fecal sample | place: Denmark | collected 2008
TTGTAGTAAAGAAAAAACGCACAGCCGACTCGTTTGAGTCTCTGTGCGTTTAATGATAATGGATGGCGTTTTTGCGTTCTGATGTGGGATGTGCTATACTTATTTTATAAAAAGCACGGCGGGCACCACCCCGGGAGGAGAAACAGATGAGCAAAACATACAGCTGGCGGAAACTGAACGAAAAAGAGCTGACGCGGGTCTATCTGGACGAGATGCGCCGGGACTTCCCGCCCACAGAGCTGAAACCCCTGAGCATGATCCTGAACAGCGAAGCGGACGGCACGGCCCACACCTGGGGTGTGTTTGACGGCGAACAGCTGGCGGCATACCTGCTCATGGTGCGCCCGGCGGGCAGTAAGGTGAGCCAGCTGGATTACTTTGCGGTGCTGCCCGCCTACCGGGCGCAGGGCCTTGGCGCAAAACTGCTGGCGGCCCTGCCGGAATACGAGAAGGGCGCACAGGCCATTTTGATCGAAGCTGAGGCGCCGGACAAGGCCGAGGACGAAGCCATGGCCGTGCGGCGGCTGGGCTTTTACGCCCGGTGCGGGGCCCGGGACACCGGCTTCACCGAGCATTTGTTCGACGCCTGGTTCCGCATTCTGGTGCTGGACTGCCCCGGCCCCGGCACCTTTGCTGACCGGCAGGCCGTGGACGCGCTGGTGGACTGCTACCGCCGCGCCATCAGCGAGACCGAGTGGCAGAAGTATGTGCAGTTCTACTGCCCGGACGGCACGAAATACTGCTGAAGGCTTCTCCCCCCTGTGCAAATTGAGTGCGCAGGGGGATTTTTGGCGGATTTTGGTTGACAGAACTCCAAAATGTGGTACGCTAAAGGCACAGAATACGGCAAGAGGAGGTTTTTCGTATGGCTGAAACAATGACCCGCCGCACCTTCCTGAAGGGCGCGGCCGCAGCGGCCGTGGCGGTTTCGCTGGCAGGCTGCGGTGGTGGCAGCACCGTCGGTGAGTTCCGCGTTTATTTTAATGGAAATCCGGAGTTTGGCTGGATGATCAGCGGCGACTACGGATTTGTGAAACTCAATATCGGAATCAAAGGCGTGGAAAACGGCATCACCTTCAGTAAGAAGTACAGTGATGTCTTTTCTGCGGAAGTGAACGGCCAAAAGCTTGAACTGCAGAATGGCAGCACCGGCATCCTGTGGCAGGGTTCCACGAAGGATTGCGAGCTGGAATTCAGAATTGCTGATAAAGAGACCGTCGATGCACTTGCAAGTGGTGCACAGACGCTGGATCTGACCATCACGCTGTCCACGGTTTCCCGGCTGTTTGTGCTGGACCTGAAAAACAAGACGGTCACCCCGCAGTAAAAACAAAACAGAAGGAACTTTATGCCCCGGGCACTCTTTGTGAGTGCCCGGGGCTTTTTGCCGCTTTGCCCAACCAGAAAATGGTATTTTCGGCACATTTTCGGGCAATGTAAAATCCAGGTACAGGGTTTTCATCCCGGCTTTACGCAGAGATGACACAGCGGCAAAACCCTGCCCAAAAGATTTACCTCCATTTTGCACGGGGCTGGTCGCAGCGGGGACGGCGGCGCGGTACAATAAAGCCGTTCCCAGGAAAAGCACAACAAAAAATGCCCGGGCAGACGGCCCGGACCTGTTTGGAGGAAATAAAGATGAAAAAGATCACCCGTCGTTCGTTTATCACTGTCTGCGGTGCTGCTGCTGCCGCCATGGCCCTGACCGCATGCGGCGGTTCCGCATCTTCCACCGTGGCTTCTTCTGCCGCCGAGTCCACCGCTTCTTCCGCTGCCGAGAGCGTGGCCGCCGGCACCCTGTCCGGCAACGTTGCAACCGGCGGTTCCACTTCCATGAAGAACGTCATCGCTGCCCTGACCGAAGGCTTTGCCGAGGTGGAGCCGGGCGTCACCGTCAGCTACGACCCCACCGGTTCCGGCGCAGGCATCACCGGTGCCACCGATAAGACCCTGGACATCGGCCTGTCCTCCCGCGCCCTGAAGGACGACGAGAAGAACGATGTGGACGGCACCACCGTGGCGCTGGACGGCATCGCCATCATCGTGAACAAGGACAGCAAGGTGGCCGACCTGACCGTGGACCAGCTGAAGCAGATGTTCACCGGTGAGATCACCGACTGGTCCGAAGTCGGCGGCGACGCAGGCGAGATCGTGCTGATCGGCCGCGAGGCCGGTTCCGGCACCCGCGACGGCTTTGAGAGCATCGTGGACGTGAAGGACAGCTGCAAGTACGCACAGGAGCTGACCGCTACCGGCGCTGTCATCAGCGCTGTGGAGGCAAACCCGCTGGCCGTCGGCTACGCATCCCTGTCCGCTGTGGGCGACACCGTTGCCATGGTCACCGTGGAAGGCGTGGAGTGCAGCGAGGACACCGTCAAGGACGGCACCTACAAGATCCAGCGTCCCTTCGTGTTCGTCACCAACAAGAGCGTCACCCTGTCTGAGCAGGCACAGGCTTTCGTGGACTTTGCCACCAGCAAGGATGCGGCAGACCTCATCCGTGCCGCAGGTGCTGTGCCGGTGAATGAGTAAAAGATGATCGCAGAAGCCTTTCCCCAAGGGGAAAGCCTTTGCAAAACAACCCCACCGCGCCGACCTGCCCCGAAACGGTACGGGTCGGCGCTTTTCGTAAGGATCCTGCTATGAACAAAAAATCGTCTTATCTGCGCCGTGTCCAGCTGCCGCGCACCCCGGCCGAATGGCTGGAAGCGGTGATGAACTTCATCTTCTTCCTGTGCGGGATGCTGGCCGTGGGCTGCGTGGTGCTCATCACGGTGTACATGATCATCTCCGGTGTGCCGGCCATCCACAAGATCGGCCTGTTCAAGTTCCTGCTGGGCACTGAGTGGGCCTCCACGGCGGCCGACCCGAAATTTGGCATCCTGCCCTTCATCCTGTCCAGCATCTACGGCACCCTGGGGGCCACCCTCATCGGTGTGCCCGTCGGCCTGCTGACGGCGGTGTTTCTCTCCAAGGCGGCGGACCCCAAAGTGCGCACGGTGGTGGTCACGGCCATCGAGCTGCTTTCCGGCATCCCCAGCGTGGTGTTCGGCCTGCTGGGTATGCAGGTGCTGGTGCCCGCCGTGGCAAAAGCGTTCGGCAAGGCGTCCGGTGCCTGCCTGCTGGCGGCCATCGTGGTGCTGTCCGTCATGATTTTGCCCAGCATCGTGTCGGTGTCGGTCACGGCGCTGAACGCCGTGCCGCCCGAGTATGAGCAGGGCAGTCTGGCGCTGGGTGCCACCGACACCGAAACGTGGTTCAAGATCAGCGTGCCCGCCGCCAAAAGCGGCATTGCCGCCGGCATCGTGCTGGGCATCGGCCGCGCCATCGGCGAAGCCATGGCTGTGATGATGGTGGCCGGCAACAGCCCCAACATGCCGGACAGCCTGTTCCGCAGCGTCACCTTCCTGACCACGGCCATTGCCAAGGAGATGAGCTACGCGGGCGGCCTGCAGCGGCAGGCGCTGTTCAGCATCGCACTGGTGCTGTTCGTGTTCATCATGCTCATCAATATCGTCCTGAATGTTGTCCTGAAGGGAGGCAGCCGCGATGAATAAGGGCTTTTCCCCCTCCCGCCGGGCGTGGAACCGCGTGATGAACGCGCTGGTGTGGGCCGCCGCCATCCTTGTGATGGTGCTGGTGGCGGGCATCATCGGCATGGTGCTGGTGCGCGGCGTCCCGCACATCAGCTGGAAGTTCCTCACCACCACCGCCAGCGTGCTGAAAAAGACCGACGGCATCCTGCCCGCCATCCTCAACACCCTGTATGTCATCCTGCTGACATTACTTATTGTATTGCCGCTGGGCGTGGGCGCGGCCGTCTATCTGACCGAGTACGCCTCCAATCGAAAGCTCATTGAGGTGATCGAGTTCACCAACGAGACGCTGGCTGGCATCCCCAGCATCATCTACGGTCTGGTGGGTATGCTGGTGTTCAGTCAGGCGCTGGGCTTTCAGACCTGTCTGCTGTCCGGCAGCCTGACGCTGGTGGTGATGAACCTGCCCACCATCATCCGCACCACGCAGGAATCTCTCAAAACGGTGCCCCAGGGCTACCGTGAGGGTGCCATGGGTCTGGGCGCGGGCAAGTGGCACATCATCCGCACCATCGTGCTGCCCTGCAGCATCGACGGCATCGTCACCGGCTGCATCCTGGCTGTAGGCCGCATCGTGGGCGAAAGCGCCGCCCTGCTGTTCACCGCCGGTGCGGCCGAGGTCATCGCCAAGGGTGTGGTGAAAGCCTACACCTCCAACGGCGCAACGCTTTCGGTGCTGCTGTACCTGCGCGCCTTTGAGGACGGCGACTTTGCCTCTGCATGGGGCATTGGCGCGGTGCTGCTGGTGCTGGTGCTGGCCATCGATCTGGCGGCGCGGCTGGCGAAGGATAAACTGAAACAGAAACAGTGAAATTTGATTTTACTGTTTCCAGAGCATAACCATTTGAAATGGCCTCCGCTTATCGGGTTGCGGCCCCCAGCATCCGCATCGTGCCTTGGGCGGCACTTGCGTCTTGCTGGCCGCTGCCCCAACAACTCCTCCCTGTTTCCGCCACTGGCGGCGGTCGTCGTTGTTGTGCTCTGGCCATGAATAGCGGAAAAATTATTTTTAATTTCGTAGATTTGAAAAATCTGCGGATTTTTCAAATCTACATTTTCACGGGAAGGGTCGAAACGGTAAACTTCCTGTTGAAATTCAACAATGAGGTACTCTATGGAAAACACGAACATGCCGGTCATCTCAGCAAAAGACCTGAACCTCTGGTACGGCGACTTCAAGGCGCTGAAAAATATCTCGCTGGACGTGGGCGAGCGGGAGATCACCGCCCTCATCGGCCCTTCCGGCTGCGGCAAATCCACCTTTTTGAAAACTCTCAACCGCATGAACGACCTGGTGCCGAACGTGCGCATCGAGGGCGATGTGCGGCTGAAGGGCGAGGACATCTTCGCCCGGGAAATGCAGCTCACCGACCTGCGCCGCCGCGTGGGCATGGTGTTCCAGAAGGCAAACCCCTTCCCCATGAGCATCTACGATAACATCACCTACGGCCCCAAGCTCCACGGCGTGCGCAATAAAGCCGAGCTGGATGAGCTGGTGGAAAGCTCGCTGCGGGGTGCGGCCCTCTGGGACGAAGTGAAGGACCGCCTGAAAAAGAGCGCGCTGGGCCTTTCCGGCGGCCAGCAGCAGCGCCTTTGCATCGCCCGCGCTCTGGCGGTCAAGCCCGAAGTGCTGCTGATGGACGAACCCACCAGTGCACTGGACCCCGGCTCCACCATGAAGGTGGAGGAGCTGATGAGCGAGCTGAAGAAGAACTACACCGTGGTCATTGTCACCCACAACATGCAGCAGGCGGCCCGTATCAGCGACCGCACCGCCTTCTTCCTGCTGGGTGAGCTGGTGGAAGTGGGCCCCACGGCACAGATCTTCAGTGCGCCGCAGGATAAGCGCACCGAGGATTACATCTCCGGCCGGTTCGGCTAAACTGAGGAGGGACAAAACCAATGAGCATCCGCAAACAATACGATACCGATCTGGAAGCCCTCAAGGCGGCTCTGGTGGAGATGGGCAACAACTCCGCCGAGGCCGTGGAGGCCGCGCTGGAAGCGCTGTGCACCGCCGACGCCGACGCGGCCAAGAGCATCGTGAAGGGCGACAGCCGCATCAACAACATGGAGCGGGACATCGAGCACCGCTGCATGACCCTGTTACTGCGCCAGCAGCCGGTGGCGGGCGACCTGCGCCGCATCTCCACTGCCATGAAGGTGGTCACCGACATCGAGCGCATCGGCGACCATGCCGCCGACATCGCCGAGATCATCCCGCACCTCGTCACCGTCCGCAAGGAAGGCGACCCCGCCGTCAGTCAGGCCATCGCCATGGGCCGCAAGGCGTACCAGATGATTTTGGACGCCATGGCTGCCCTCACCGCCGAGGACGAGCTGGCTGCCCGGCAGGTCATTGCCGCCGACGACGCGGTGGACTACGACTTCAACGCCATCAAGCACACCCTGGCGCAGGAGATCGCGGCCAACCCCGCCAAAGTGGACGCTGCGCTGGACCTGCTGATGGTCATCAAGTATCTGGAGCGCATCGGCGATCACGCCGTGAATGTGGCCGAGTGGGTGCAGTTCGTGCGCAGCGGCAGATACAAGGACGAGAGTATGTTCTAAAGTCTTTCTCCACCTCATTTTTGAGGGTTTCGTGTTTTCTTTATTTCTCCTGAAAAAGGCCGTTTCTGCGCTGCAGAGGCGGCCTTTTTCGGTGGGACGAAATTCGTGGACGGCAAATAACAAAAAAATTTTAGCTTTTTTGCAATATTCTGCCCGGGCAGTTCGTATAGAGAGTGTAAGGTTCCTCAAAAACCTGCGAACCCTGTGCGGCGGGCGTCCGGCTTTCTCCCCCAGTCCCCGCCCGCCGCACCCTTTACGGAGGAAATTTATATGGCACAGTGTAAGGATATCCCGCTGGAAGCCCGCGCCGAGATGGTCAGCCGTGAAGCGCTGGTGCAGGCGGCGCTGAAAGAAATCACCCAAAACTACCGCGAAGCCAGCCTGTCCAATGTGGCGCGAGCCTACGGCGTCTCGCTGGCCTACGTCAGCGAGTGCGTGCGGGCCCAGACCGGCCGCACCTACAAGGAGCTGCTACAGAAGCACCGCATGGAAACGGCGGCGCGCCTTCTGCGCCGCAGCGACATGAACATCCAGCAGATCATCACGCTGGTGGGCTACGAGAACACCAGCTATTTCTACCGCCTGTTCCACGAGCGCTACGGCCTGAGCCCGCGGGAGTACCGCCAGGTGCGCGCCGCCCGCGTGCGCACCAGCGCATGAAAAACTTCGTTCCCCCATTGGCAGGACACGGCCCCGGCTGTGCCCTGCTTTTTGGCGTTTCGGGGCGTTTTGCGGGCGGCTGGCGCAAGAACTGGATTTTTCTGGTAAAATGTAGTACAATAAGGCAAATCCCAGCCGTGCCGGAAGGGTGCGGCGCAGTCGAAAGAGGTGGAATGAATGTTTCGTGGTGCAGTCAGAGGGGACCTGCCGCAGATCCTGAAGATCTACGACCATGCACGCGCTGCCATGAAGGGATCGGGCAACCCGACCCAGTGGGGCGACAACTACCCTCCGCAGGAGATGCTGGAGGAGGATATCGACTCGAACCGTCTGTTCGTCTATGTGGTCAACGGCCAGATCGAGGCCGTGTTCGCCTTCATTCTGGGTGCAGACCCGACCTATGCCGTCATTGAGGACGGCCGGTGGCTGAACGATACGCTGCCTTATGGCACGGTGCACCGGCTGGCTTCGGCCGGCAGGCAGAAGGGCGTCGCTTCGGCGGTGCTGGAGTGGAGCCTGGAACACTGCCAGAGCCTGCGGGCCGATACCCACGCCGACAACAAGATCATGCAGCACCTGCTGGAAAAGAACGGCTTCACCCGCTGCGGCATCATCCATGTACGGGATGGTTCGCCGCGCTACGCCTACCAGAAGCTGGCCGCGACCCAGCCGCTGGAATAAGCCGCAAAATGCCTGTGCACCGGGTCCGCCCGTGCGCGGGCATTTTTTCTGGAAAAATTTCGGAAACCCTGCAATTTGGCGCCGCGCTCCTTCGTGTTCCAGATGACGAGACAAAACCGGGCACCCGGCCCGGAAACAATATGGATAAAAGAAGGAAATCTTTCTATGAAAAAGACGGTTTCGGTCTGTATGACGGCAGCCATGGCCCTTTCCCTGCTGGCAGGCGGCGCGGTGCAGGCGTCGGCCCTTTCGGCACAGGCGGCAAAGACGGCAGAGCCTGCCGCGGCGGTCAGCGAGGAAAACTGCATTTCCGGCAATTGGAAGCGTGCCGCCGACCCGGCCCTCACCGACACGGTGCACAAGGTGTTCGACAAGGCCTTTGACGGGCTGGAAGGCGTCAGTTACACGCCCTATGCCCTGCTGGCCAGCCGCACCACCGCCTCCGGCAGGCAGTACCGCATCCTGTGCGAAGCGACGGTGGTGTACCCGGGAGCAGAGATGCACTATGCGGTGGTGGATGTGTACGAAAGCCTGGAGGGCAACGCGAACATCATCAGCGTGACGGATGGGTATGTGAGCTGAAATTTTTATTTTGAAAAGCCGGAGCGGTCAAAGCCGTTCCGGCTTTATTTTTTCGGAAAAGCAAAACTGTCCTTGCTACAAATACAGTTCAGCGGAAAACCCCTATGGGCACCGACCTGAACGCAAATTTGTGAACGAAAAATGTCTGAAAACGCTTTCAATTCTTTGCCGTATGTGCTATAATAACACCCGTCCTTGTGTAAGAGACAGGAAACTGTGCGCCACTGGCGTACGATAGGAAAGAGGAGTGTCTATATGAAAACGTTGAACAAGGCCGTTGCCCGTTACAACGGCATCAGCCTGATCG
>ULKV01015556.1_pt1 | contig 8283 bp, 9 predicted proteins | sample 1951241 | NCBI WGS metagenome assembly ULKV01 (sample SAMEA4835509, study PRJEB28245) | human gut metagenome | biome: gut microbiome; material: fecal sample | place: Denmark | collected 2008
TATTCCCTCATGTACAACCCGCAGGGCGATAAGAAGGAGGGCTACGGCTATCTGCGTCTGCTGCGCTTTGACCCCATCGCGCGAAGCATCGAGACCTATACCTACTCGCCCTTTCTGGACAAGCGTTTTGCCGACCCGAAAACCGGCGAATACTTCGATCATGTTCTTACGGACGCATTTTGAACTTCGCCCCGCGCAGCGAGGTTCGGGCCGGGCGGCTCGCCCTCCACAGCAAAGGGGCGCCGCCGATCTCCGTAATCGGGGCGCCATTGGCCTGATCGTATAACCCCTTACTTTGTCAGGACCTTTTTGCAGTACCTGCGCGCCCCGCAATATGGACAGACCAGCTTTCGTTTGGTGATCGTGTGCGGCCCCATAAGATAGGACTTCATATCCGGTACAAACCGATGGTGACATTCGGGGCACGCATATGCGCCTGCCTCTATATCCAGAATGCACGCGATCGCAATCCCGCCGAACACCACAACCGCTCCTGTAACGATCAACAGAATCCGCAGCCACGTTTCCAGGGCGAGCGCTCCCGCCAGAAGAAACAACGGAATGGCTGCAATCAGCGTAAGCCCGGCAACCATTGCTGATAGGATGATTTTCTTTTTGCTTTCCTGCGCTTCTTTGACCAGATTTACCATGTTTTCCTCCGCTTTTCTGCGATATTCTTCTTCGGATACCCTTTCGCCGGACAACAGCTCATTCACCGTTATCTCCAGCGCAGCGCACAGGGGCAGCAGCAGGGATCCCTCCGGAAACCCGTTGCCCCGTTCCCATTTTGAAATCGTCTTGTCGCTGATCCCCAATCGTTCGGAAAGCTGTTTCTGGGTATATTCCTTTCTTTTTCTCTCATCGGCAATGAATCTCCCGATTTTGATTTGATCCATTTATTCGCCTCCCCTTCTCCTGAATTATCCCATAAAATACGGCGGCTTCACACCCATGCAGCGTAGAATACGGCGAAGCGACACGGTTTCTGCGCTCCGTAGAGAAAGAACCGGAGGACGCCAGCCCGTCGGGGTTCGACCGATATGCTCGATATTGACATGATAACACGGGAAACGTCATTCCGCAAAAAAACAACCGCAGCAGAAAGGCTGCTGCGGCTGTTGTCCGTTCTGTGAACGCTGCGCGTGCGGGGGCCGTTGTTTTCTTTCCTATGGCCAGACCCCCTTCGGCAGAGCGTCTTATTTATGGTCGACCTTTGCCATGTAGGCGATGAGGTCGAGCACCTTGTTGGAATAGCCCCACTCGTTGTCATACCAGGACACGACCTTCACGAAGGTATCGGTCAGGGCGATGCCGGCCTTGGCGTCGAAGATGGAGGTGTGCGGATCGCCGATGAAGTCGGAAGAAACGACCGGATCCTCGGTGTAGCCCAGGATGCCCTTGAGCTCGTTCTCGGAAGCCTTCTTCATTGCTGCGCAGATCTCGTCATACTTGGCGGGCTTTGCGAGGTTGACGGTCAGGTCAACGACGGAAACATCCAGCGTCGGAACACGCATGGACATACCGGTCAGCTTGCCGTTCAGGGACGGGATGACCTTGCCGACTGCCTTGGCTGCGCCGGTGGAAGACGGGATGATGTTGTAGGAAGCGCCGCGGCCGCCGCGCCAATCCTTCATGGAAACGCCGTCAACGGTCTTCTGGGTCGCCGTGATGGAATGCACCGTGGTCATGAGGCCGTCGGTGATGCCGAAGTTGTCGTGCAGAACCTTCGCGATCGGCGCGAGGCAGTTCGTGGTGCAGGATGCGTTGGACACAAACTGCATGTCGGAGGTGTAGGACTCGTTGTTGACGCCCATGACGAACATCGGGGTGTCATCCTTGGACGGCGCGGACATGACGACATGCTTTGCGCCTGCCGCGATGTGACCCGCAGCCTTCTCCTTCGTGAGGAACAGGCCGGTGGACTCGACGACGTACTCTGCGCCGACTTCGTTCCACTTCAGGTTCGCGGGATCCTTCTCCGCGGTGACGCGGATGGACTTGCCGTTCACGATCAGGGAGTTCTCGGTGTAATCGACCGTACCCTCGAAGCGGCCATGAATCGTGTCGTACTTGAGCATGTACGCCATGTAATCCGGAGTGATCAGGTCGTTGATGCCGACGATCTCGATCTCGGGGTTGTTGACCGCAGCGCGGAACACGAGACGGCCGATACGGCCAAAGCCATTGATACCAACTTTGATAGCCATAAAGAATAGCCTCCTTCTAAATAATCCTTCTTTTAAACCTATAAGCCTCTGGTATCTTACAACATTCCCGCGGGAAGTGCAAGCTAAATCTTTTTTCTTTCGATAAAAAATGATTGTTTAATCGACATTGATCTTTTCCGACACGATGTACAGCGGCCTGCCCTTGAGCTCGTCGTACATCCTGCCGAAATACATGCCCTGCAAGCCCATGCAGCAGAGCGTCAGCCCCTGCAGCAGCACAACGCCGTCCAGCGCCCAAAGCCACGGCGCAGCGCCGCAGGTGCAGGCGCACACGATCAGCGCGATCAATCCCAATCCTGCGGTCACGCAAATGCCGATCCCAAGAATGCCGGGCAGTGTCAGCGGTTTATCGGAAAAGCCCGTGATGCCGTCCATGGCGAGCCGGAGCATCTTTTTCAGCGTATATTTTGTGCTGCCCGCAAAGCGTTCATGCCGCTCATACTCGATCGGCTCGGATCGAAATCCCATCCAGGCCGACATGCCGCGCAAAAAGCGGTTATGCTCCCGCATTTGCAGGAACACGTCCGCGACCTTCCGGTCGATCAGACGGAAATCGCCCGTATCCAGCGGAATGGGATACGCGCTCATCCAAGCAAGCAGGCGATAGTATGCCGCCGCGGTGAGTTTTTTAAACAGCGTCTCGCCCTCGCGTTTCAGGCGCTTGCCGTAGATGATCTCGCCGCCCTGCTCCCAACGCCGCACCATTTCGGGGATGAGCTCCGGCGGATCCTGCAAATCCACATCGATGATGATGAGCGCGTCTCCTTTTGCAGCGTCCATGCCGCAGGTCACGGCGGTCTGATGCCCGAAGTTTCTTGAAAACGACAGCACCTTTACCCGAAGATCCTCCGCCGCGATCTCTCGCAGAATATCCAGCGATCGGTCGCGGCTGCCATCGTTCACATACAGGATCTCGAAGGGATACCCCGTCGTCTCCATGGCCGTCTTCATTCTCTCATAGGATGCCCGAAGCACTTCTTCCTCATTATAAACCGGGACAATGAGGGAAAGGCTCTTCTCTTTCATCCTGGTCACCTCCTACTGAATCTTTTTTCATTATAACCAAATTTCGTCTGCGTTGCAATTTTTCGACCTTTGGGGTATAATATCCGCGGTAAAATACATCCAAAGGAGAGGAGATACTATGCCTATCGTCACCAGTACCAAGATGTTCCAGGATGCGTACAAGAACGGCTATGCCATCGGCGCATTCAACGTCAACAACATGGAGATCATTCAAGGCATCACCGAGGCCGCGAAAGATCTGAACTCCCCCCTGATCCTTCAGGTCAGCTCCGGCGCGCGTAAGTACGCAAACCACACCTACCTCATGAAGCTCATTGAGGCTGCCTGCATCGAAACGGATCTGCCGATCTGCGTCCATCTCGACCACGGCGATACCTTTGAACTGTGCAAGAGCTGCATCGACGGCGGCTTCTCCTCCGTCATGATCGACGGTTCGCATCACGCCTATGAGGACAACGTCAAGCTGACCCGTCAGGTCGTCGAGTATGCGCATGACCACGGCGTTGTCGTCGAGGGTGAACTCGGCCGTCTGGAAGGCGTCGAGGATGACGTCAAGGTCGCCATCGGCGACGGTTCCTACACCGATCCCGATCAGGTACAGGATTTCGTGACCCGCACGGGCGTTGACTCTCTGGCCATCGCCATCGGCACGAGCCACGGTGCTTACAAGTTCAAGCCCGGCACGAAGCCGCAGCTCCGCTTCGACATTCTCAAAGAGGTCGAGAACCGTCTGCCCGGCTTCCCGATCGTGCTCCACGGCGCATCGAGCGTTATCCCGAAGTTCGTTGAGGAGATCAATAAATACGGCGGCGCAATGCCCGATGCCATCGGTGTTCCCGAGGACATGCTGCGCGAAGCTGCAAGAATGGCCGTCTGCAAGATCAATATCGACAGCGACCTGCGTCTTGCCATGACCGCAACGATCCGCAAGTATTTCGCGGAAAACCCGTCCCACTTCGACCCGCGCCAGTACCTCAAGCCCGCCCGTCAGGCGATCAAGGAAATGGTCGCGCACAAGATCGTGGACGTGCTCGGCTGCGACGGCAAAGCGGCCAATGCGCTCTGATCCGTATCACCCTTGACAACATCAACCCGCATTCTCCAAAGGATGCGGGTTCTTTTTTTTGCGCGGCTTCGATCAAGATCATATATCATCGACATTTTCCGCTAAATTGCCCGCCTTGCTTTTTTAAGTTCCTGCGCTAAAATAGATTTCAGAAGCAAACGGTTTCTCCGCAGAACAGCAAAACGGCAGGGGGAAACTGCGGAGATGCGGCGTATGAAAAATGCGCCGCTTTTTGTTTCAGCAGCGCATTCGCTTCTCTCGATCAGTCCAGCGTCAGGTACGCAAAGATCGGTCTGTGATCTGACAGCAGCTCATCGATCATTCGTACATTCAAAACTGTAATATTATCTGTGACCACAATATTGTCGATCTCGCTCTTTGACATGAGCCCCGCGCCATAGTCATAAAACCTTGTATCTGCGGCGTTCAGCGCGGTATATCCCTTCCCGAGCTTCGAAAACTCGGAAGCCTTCGCATTAAAGTCTCCAAAGAGGATCTTATACTTGTTTGTGTCCGCGTCCAGCCATTTCTTGACCTCGGCAAACTGCTTGGAGCGGGTCGCCGACGATTCATAGGAAAAATGCGTGTTGTACACGGAGACGCGGCGCCCGTCGATCTTGACGACGATCTTTTGCAGCACGCGCTGCTCGTTCCCGTCGCTTGAGAGCGTTTTTGTCTCCGCAGACTCAATCTTATATGCCGACAGGAGGCCGATGCCGTATTCGCCGCCGCTCGCGTAGGAAACGGTCTTGGCAAAGCTCGTGTTCTGCATCTCCTTCGTGCGCAGGGAGAGCAGGTTGTCAACGACCGTCTTGCTCTTGCAGCGATAGACCTCCTGCACGCCCATGAGGTCGGGCTGCTGCGCCTGCACGAGGCATCCCATCTCCGTGAGATTTCCGTTGCCGCGCTTGATGTTCCATGTCCCCACCGTGATCGCGCCGCGCACGATGTACAGGCTGTATTTCACCTTTCCGTCAACGGAGATGCGCACGGTCTTGCTCCCGTGCCTCGGCATGGAAACCGTAACGGTGCTTTTGCCGGAATCGCCGATCTTGACCTTTGCGCCCTTCGCGCCCTCGGCGCTAATCCGAACATCGCCGCTCGTCGCATTGATCACATAACCGTACACATCCGGCGAAAAGGCCGGAGACATCGTCCCGCCGCTGACGCTCAGCGAGAGGATCTGTCCGCTCGCGCCTTCCCGCGACAGATCGAGATAATCGGCGGAGATATACCCCGTTTTTCCGTTATAGCTGATCTCGTGCCAGCCGCCCGCCAGATTCGCCCGCGTGACGCGGAACGTCGCGCCCTTGTCAGCGAGTCCCACCAATTCGGCGTCTTTGTTCGCGCTTGCCCGGACGTTGACGTTTTCTTTGCAGTTGACGACCGTTCCGCGATAGCTTGCGTCCGCGTCTTCCGCCTTTTTCAGATCCACATACATGCGGTTCACATAGCCCGTTTCGCTCTTGTACTTGACCTTATGCCACTCCGCATTCACATTCGTTGCAAGGATCTCGACGACCGTCCCCTTTTGAAGTCTTCGGATGCGGCCGCTGTCCGAGGAAGCGCCCTTTCGGAATGCAACGCCGTCCGCGTTGATCACGCCCGTCTCATAGGAGGCCGCATGGCTCCCGTCGAGCGGCAGCCCGGACAGCACTAGGCCAAGGATCAAAAGCAGACAGAGCGCTTTACGTTTCATAACGTCATTTCCCCTTTATATGCAACAGGATTCCATTCAAAGTGTAGCTGTCACGGGCAAAAATCGCAAGAAAATTGCCCCGCAATTCACGGAATCGTTACAGCTCGTTCATACCTCGTCGTTTTGTGTGGAACAGGCGGCGTCATTTGGCCTCGTTCGGCTTTGTAAAGCCGGGTGCAAAAAACGCCGCGATCAGCAGACCGTTCGCCTTTTCAAGCTGCTTTGCGATCCCCGTTTTCGCCGCCGTCTTGTGCGGCTCGATTTCTGCATGTAAAGCGTCCAGCAGCTTGGTTACTACTTCATCCGTGGCGCTCTCACCCAGAATGGTCTTGATCTCTTCGCGTTTCATGTTTTTGTCCTCCTATACGATTTTATTACGGCGTTTTCTCGCCAAGATTCCGCGCTTTACGTCCGCCGACGCAAATAAAAAAGCAACGGTACTCGTTGCTTTAATTTGTGGGTACAAAAAAACCGCCGGTTAGGCGGTTTTGTGCGGTATGCCTAAGAATTAAACAAGATGAAAGCTATCATACATTTCTGCAACAAACAATTCTTCTTCCGTCAAATCGTTGTATGATCTCTGTCCTAGGTGAAAGAGGGTCGCGCTGGCATAGGTTTTCATTTTTCGGCCTAATATCCTAATATCGCAATCGAGCCAAAGGCGCAACCCCGAGAAAACGTCATCATCGTTCAAATTAAGGTCTCCCGCCTGCAAAATAGCTCGGAAAGCGGGGAACGGAACGCCAGAATTAAGCGCCTCAATAATGGCTTGCTTGTCGCCTTCGTTCACTTTGGAAATTAACGTTTCATTGTTTTCTAATTTCGGCATTTATTTCTTCATCCCTTTTTTTTCGAAGTTTGAGGAGCTGTTTTCGCAGTTCTTTGTCTTTTAGCTCTCTCGCGATTGCAATCTCTTCTGCATAACCTCGATGCTCGTATTTAATCATCCTAGCTGCACTGTTGTAATACCGCATCCCCGGCCATCCATTCGCCTCATCGTCGAGCACATGTCTGTTTTCATGCCTCCAAGCCCCTATACTTGCTTCCGGATCGATGACAACCTGCCCTTTTTGTCCAAGGATTAGACCCGGAGAATACGCCATGTCACTTTTTCGAAAGAAATATTGAACTCCTTTCTCATCCCAAGACTTTAGAATGGATTCTACTTCCTGTGGGTGGGAGATCATAGCGGAACCTAACCGGTCACGAACTGGATCATTCTTTGTCCTTAGCGTGACTTTCCTCTGCATTTCACGCATAGATTTGGTTACCCTCGCTGATGTACTCCTATCATACCCTAAAACGTGCAATCTTTCAAGCTTTTCTCGGATACCGCAAGCATCCGAAAACGCCTTGTACTCCCGGGTCCGCTGTCGGATTTCGCTCTTTAGATCAGGGTTCCCGCCCGCGTTCACCTCACGCTTCAAGGCGCGGATCTGCCGCTCCATGGCCCGCTGCTTCTGCGTGGCCTCGTAGTAGGTGTACTGCCGCCCATTGACGGTAAACGGCCCCGGTTCGGGCTGATACTCAATCGGCTCAGAGATCCCAGGCCAGTATGGGTAGTGCGTATGGCGGCAGTTGTAGGAATAAATGTGATCCGGGTTTGATGGCTCACCATAGCCGCATACAGCCTTAAACTGCTCGACCGTGAGGATCTTCCCCTGCCACAGCGCATGGCTCTCACGCGCTCCCCAGTGCTCCGACACCTGCACCATGGGTACATCCGATTCCTCGATGTTGGTCTGCATGATGTCGCCGGTGAGCTGACTGTATGCGGTCAGCAGAAGGCGCAGTTCGGTACACAAAAAATGCGCTCTCATGGTTGCCCACAAAAGCGCATTGTCTGCAATAAATTCCGTTTTTGGCTTACTCGCCGACCGCCTCGTCGTATACGCTGACCTGCTTCTTGCCGCCGTGCTTGGTCTCAAAGCGGACCACGCCGTCGATCTTTGCAAACAGGGTGTCGTCCTTTCCGATACCGACGTTATTGCCGGGATGGAAATGCGTACCGCGCTGACGGACGAGGATGTTTCCCGCGAGCACGAACTGACCGTCCGCACGCTTGGGTCCGAGACGCTTGCTTTCGCTGTCACGGCCGTTGCGCGAGGAGCCGACGCCCTTCTTATGCGCAAAACGCTGCAGATTCATTTGCAACATCTGTTACACCTCCCTGTCAGAAATTTTCAAATACTTTCCATAGTCTTTGCGGATGCCGGACAGCGCCATCTCCAATGTGTCGAACAGCAGCTGCGCGTCCTGCGCCT